>Ga0310697_10000731_pt1 | contig 42158 bp, 30 predicted proteins | sample 172DNAGHGlowgp2_FD_203883 | JGI IMG/M metagenome (GOLD analysis project Ga0310697, IMG submission 203883) | Sheep rumen microbial communities from Palmerston North, Manawatu-Wanganui, New Zealand - 1728 DNA GHGlow gp2 (v2) (version 2) | ecosystem: Host-associated > Mammals > Digestive system >...
TAAGACAGCCTGATTCTTTTCATGTCAAAGTATAATATAAATCATTTAACGGGTTGGTTCCACAAATATAACCAATTCCACTTATCCGACAAAGAATCAGCTCCAAAAGCATAATCCAGTGAGATTCCGCCTCCGTCTCCATCTCACTGCTAATGTCCCGACTCCCATCGTGACATATTCTTCCCTCAGGCGGATTATGGTCTTCTCTCCTTATGGCCTACTGAATCCCCTTGTACATTTTTTTCTTCTCCCAATATAGAGATATAGGTTGAAACTAAAAATGTCCGGATTCCAAGAGATTATTCTGTACTACCGATTATACTGCCAATTTTTTTCTTCTCTCTATATATACTATAGAATTATGATATAAAATTGGCACTGTACTCCGGTGGTTTTTCTTGGTTCTTCCTTAGGCGGCCAACTCGACGGAAGGGAGGGTTGGGCGGCAGTGATATGAAAAAGACGGCTACCTGTTTTGAGATAGCCGTCGGGAATCAGTGTTTTGTTATGGAGGGCGATAAGGCTAATCTGAAGCTAATTCCAAACCAAGGGAGTCAAGATAATCCTGAATCTCTTTCAATGTCTTCCGTCCCAATGCCCGATATCCCAGGAGCTCTTTGGCAGAACGTTGTGTCAGGTGTCCAAGCATCGTTATATCATGGACCGACAGAACATTCTTGGCCAGATTCGAAAGAGACGTATCCTGGATCCTCGTCATCATCAGCGGCGTCCAGTCATCCTTTGGCTTGGTTGCTTCTTCCAGGAACTCAAACCAGAGGGCTACTATCTTGTCCCTCTTTTCTTCAAGGAATCTTCTGAACATCCTCTGGTCAGCTATCGGAATCCTCAGGCTGTCCATGGCGGTCTTTTCAAAGTTATCAATGGAGAAGGATGTCTCTGGTTTCATGGCTATTGTGGTTTATGGAGTTATGACAAATATGGAGAGATTTCCCTGAAAAATGATGCTTGACTTAGGCTGAACTAATATTTCTTATCATACATAGAGCGTCGGGACTAGACTCTGTATACAAATTCGTGTCATTTCCGGATTTAGGTTGACTCAGAACATGTATTGTTTTTTGGGAATAAGTCATTAAATTTGAATACTAACAATTTCGATTATGTCCTTTTTTAGAAGAAAAGCAAATACGTCTGAGAACTTCATGGGTATCCCATCACAGGCGATGGATGGATATATTTTCTCGATCAAAAACGTTCTTGAGGATTCTCTCGTTGAGTGCTCCCCAGACTGCATTAACATTCAGTATTACACAAAGAGGGGTAAAACGGAATGCTTCGATTGTAGTATCCCTATTATTAATGGCCGTTATTCTGCCATTGTTGTTTGTGTCAATATTGTTGCAACAGATTGTTCCTCTGGTAATTGGAAAGTGGACGGTGGTGATGTTAAGATTATTGATAATGAGGGCTTTGTTTATGATGGCTCAATTTTGTGTGATGTGCTGAGTTCAAATAAAGGACATGCGAAGCGAAATGATGCGATTCCCATCCGCACTCAAGCCAATATTACATATGTTTTTCCACCACTTCCTTTAGGAAGGATTTTATCCACCATTCTGATAATAAACGGATCTTCGACGCTTCGTTTTTCCATCCGGGAGTCGCCTAAGGAGGAAGATGTTTTTTCATCCGATTATTATTACTCAATCATTCCGGATAGTGACTACCATAGGAGGAAAGACCCAGACCGATTGAAGATAACAAAAGCAGTTTTAGGTGAACGACTCTTAAAGTTTACAGAATTAGTCAAAGCCCGTTTATACTCTCCTGTTTTTACAGATGAGGCTGAAAAAATGGAAAAGGAAATCGAAGAACTCAACAATAAAATATCACTTGAGCTTGTTCCTTTGACATACGTGGATGATTCCTCATTATCAGAATTGAAGGAGAATTATTATACTGTTGCTGAACTATACCGCCTTGAGCTAATGAATAATCCCCCTCGGGAGAAGAGTTTTCATTATAACGTTAAACATGTAGAAGATTTACAAAACCTTCCGCCCTATCAGTTTGAACATTTTTGTGCAACATTGATTAAGAATTTTGGGTTTACCGATGTTGCTGTAACACCGCAATCAAATGATAAAGGCGTTGACATCTTTGCAAAAAAAGATGGAGAGGTGTATGTTGTTCAATGTAAACGTTATAAAGGAACTGTTGGATCGCCAGAAATACAACAATTCATTGGGGCTATGGTCAGTTCACATGCAACCAAGGGGATATTCATAACTACCGGATGGTTTACTAGGGCTGCTATAAAAATAGCAAATGGTCAGCCTATTACGCTTATTGATGGAGATAGATTATCATCTTATCTGTGAAGTAGCCGGACATCTAGACAATGCAATCTCCTTCGTCCTTGAGAATAAGCATACAAGCAAGCTCGCCCAGAATGAACTTCTCAGGGATCAAAATATAATGACTAATACAGTCCTATCGGTTTAATTTATAAACGATTGTATTCATAAGGTAGGGCCTGCACTTGATAGTTCCCTCCAGTTATCTGAATAGTAAGGGTCTAATCAGTTGGCACCATCCTCTTTCATCATCCTTTTCGCTTCAGGTATATCAATATATCCCTGCATTCCATTTTTCTGGAGAAGAGCAAGAAGGTGTCCACTATTGAGGAGTTTCAATGGCTTATCCTTGGCGAACTCGTAGGAATCAGGCCCGTAGTCAGATGTCGTAATAAGGATACCGCTGCTGGCTCCCTCATTAATGACAGTTCCATAAAGATCACGGACGGCAGAAACGGGGACTGTATTGGTATAACGTTTGGCTTGGACTACAATCTTACCTCCTCGTAGGGGGTCCGGGTCGAAGATTACAGCATCAACACCACCATCACGGCTTGCTTGAGTTACCTTCACTTCACTGCCGTTTTTGCCAAATTCCATTTCCAAAACTTGCCGGACGAGTTGCTCAAATTCCTGCCAATCCATAGAGGCAAGATTGGTGCCTGTGTTAGTAGAAACATCCTGATTCTTGATAAAGCGTTTATCCTCTTTATCCAAGACCAGAACAGGATTGACCGGTGTGATATCACTAAGTTTCGCTGCTGAAACACCCCTAAGTGACTTGAAACAGGCTTTAGGATCTACATGGTCCAGGTCAAGACCTTCAAACTGTTCCTTCCGAACAAACACGGACATTATAACCTTTCGTTCTAATTGTCCGGTAGTCGGACTGTAGTCTTGAATGATTCCGTTAAAAAGGATGCCTGTCAACTTATCTTCGTCGTCTGAATCGAAAATGGATTGTATCGATTTAAGGGCCAAGAGATACAGGTCCCTCTCATATATCTTTACAAAATCTCGTTCGCTATAAAGCCGTTCCCGTTCATCTCCATTCTTGAGGTAATAGACTTCCTTGACGCGACTAATCTCATCTTTGTTTGGAAGAAGACAGTCAACACCTAACACTCCATTTCTTAAGATTGCCTCTACCTCAGGATCACAACTATAACCATCCCCCAATACATCGTCAAAGATATATAGATTCAGATTCGATTCCAATTCGCGGCTGAAATATGCTGCCGGATCATCATGCTTTAGGATTTCAAGCTCGGCGGTTTGCTGCCTCTGTTCCTCTTCCCAAGCCTCGTTCATCTTAACTTTTTCCTTTCTTTGACGGTTCTTTTTGGTGAGAAACTCAATCTGGGCCATAACGATAAATAGGACGATAGTTAGTCCGATGATGCCTTCTATGATTAAAATGATTGTTACCATGGCTCGATGGTTATAGGGTTATCTGAAAGACATTTCTGTTTCTACTTACACAAGAGACGAGTGCTGCTTTCCGGAAAAATAGTATTTTAAAAACTATTGAGGCTAATTTAATTGGAATCGAGGCTATACTTTATTCTAGAATTCAAATATACCACTTTTTCATCGACGACAGAATGACTTATCCCTGAAAATTCGTTATTTTTGTGATTACACTGAAACAACGGCAATCATGGAAACGGGAACGAAGCAACAGAAAGCAACTAAGGACCTCGCAGTCCTTGAAGCCTATGGTTTCCCCAAGGATGCTAGTGAGTCCGAGATAGTGGTAAGGCTTTTCAAGCTGTACCAAGAATTGACTGAATAAATCTTTCTAATTAGCTTTTTCTCAAATATGAAACACGTTTCAATTCTTTCAATTGCGATAGTTATTATTTTTTTTCAGCTGTCCTCAAATGTGATAGCCCAAGAGGTCGTCTTTGGTCATTCCTCTTCCCGAGAAATTAAACTCGATAGAAGAACGATGCCTGAGGATATCCCTGGTTTGTTACAGACCTTTCTTTCCGGGAATGATTTTTCAGAAGGTGAATCAGGTGAATCATTTCTGAGAGAAATCAAGAGTTTCTACTTTCTCAGAAAAGGTAACACAAAAGAGGTTTACTCAACCTTATTAGATCTATCATATGAGATTGTTGACAAGCGAGTTACACTTTGTTTTTCCTTTCATGATATTGAACGGAACAGAATACTTTGCGATAGAACTCAGGCTTCTTCTATTGAACGCCTCTCCTCATCGGAGGTTTCGAACGTTATCAAGTCAAAATTAGATGAAATCTCGCAAATATATACTGATGGGATACAAGAGTACATAAAGAAGAGGTCATTCTCTAAAGTAAATTTAAAAACAGATGTGCCGTCCTGGGTTCTTCTTCCTTATATTGTTGAGAGTAATGCTGTCTCTTATTTTCAGGTTTTACAGTCAGAGAAGGGGCTATCCAAGGAACAGCTTTACCATATTGCAGAGAATTATTTCACATATTCTTATCATAATGGAAAGGCCGTTATTCAAACCAGAGATCCAGAGAACTGTGTTATTGTCGGGAAAGCTACTTTACCCGATGCACATATTTATCATGGATTTGCTGGTACAGAGAGATATACGGTTCCATTCATTATTCGTATTGAATGCAGAGATGGGAGAGCAAGAGCAATTATTACCATTTCGGACTATGAGATTCACCACGTGGGAGGCACAATGGTACCAGGTTGGGACTTTACACGAAATGTAGCTCACTACATCCCTTTTGGAACAGAAAATGATGAAGAAATGGTTGAGTGTATTGATAAACTTGAACCTATTTTTCTGGCGATTTTCTTAGAAATCAAGAAAGCTATTGATGAAGGAAACACCTCAGTTGAAATTATTGACGAATGGTAAACAGTGTTCTGTCATGGAAGTGAAAGAGCTACTGATCCTATAATGCCCTCGATTCGACGACATTACGCCCTAAATCAAAATGACCGCCTCCTCTCCTTCGATGAGGCGGTCAGGTATCTTCGGGACAATGGGGAACCGGAACGCTATTATTGTCCAGGGTGCAATCGAGAAGTTCATATCAGCATTCAAACCGGTTCCTTCATCCATAACACCTCTCGCCCCTGTAAACCCGAATCCTATATCCACAATCTTGGCGTCATCAATCTCCTTCAACGGTTTAGCTATGGGGATGGGGCTCTAGGTTTCACTATCGGCATCAGGAGGACGGTCTTATGCCGGGAATCCAAGACCTGTCCCTTCTATTCCGGGACATATAGCTGCTGGGGTGAGGAGGTGAAGCGCTATGACCTGAAGAAACTATACACCCGGTGCGACTATCCTTCCGGCGGTCTGGATTTCACGGCGGACCTGGTTCTCTCTGATGATGAGGGAAAGAAACCGCCTCTCTATATCCTCATTCGGACTGATTATCTAGCGCCGTTGACTTTACCGCCGGATGTCCTCTTAGTCGAAATTGCAGTGAGAACCGAGGAAGGGGCGATGGATTTGAGGAACGAGGATATCATTGAGGGTGGTGATAGGATTCATTGTCTTTTCTACGGCCCATGGAAGAGAAAAGGAGGATTGAGTTATGAGGCGTTGTGTGAGAGGAAAAAATGATTATATTTGCATCAAACTCGCATGTGGATTACCAGATCTGCAACGATTAAGCGAGGATGATAGTTTAACATGCAGCTGGCTTTCGGGCTGGCTGCTTTTATTAAGATGATGGACGAAAAACAGACGGCCGAGAGGAAGAAGACAACAAGGCGGCGTCATAATACTGCTTCCATCCCTTATCCCGACCAGATCCATTTTACGCCGGGAAATGTCTTCTTTACGGCCGATACACACTTCTATAGCAAACGAATTCTCAAGTATAGGCCCCGTTTTTCCAGCCTCTCCGATATGAATGAAACCTTGATTCAGAGGTGGAATGAAACTGTACCTGAGGATGGCGTTGTATTTCACCTGGGAGATTTTTGCAGTGAGGTTCCGAAAGAGAAGGTGGCTGAACTCATTGGAAGGCTGAATGGGACTATACTTCTTATCCTTGGCAACCATGATGACGTCGGATTATACAGGAGCAAGAAGTTTCAGGAGGAGACGGGGATAAAGGCACTCGGATATCAATGGCAACTCTCTCTGGACGGTCAAAGAATCATACTCAACCATTACCCACTTCTCTGCTATGCCGGTGAACATGATGGGACCTGGCAATTGTTCGGTCATGTTCATAGCGGCAGTGAATCGGATGGCTTTGATATTCCCAGGCTCCAGTATCTCCTTCCATTCCAGTACGATGTCGGTGTTGATGGGAATGGGGATAGGCCGGTGAGTTTTGGGGAGATAAGGGAGATTCTGGGAAAGAGGAAATGATTTGTCATTAAAGATTGCTATATTTGAGGATACTAACTGCCGCCAGTATGATTAGTCCCAATAAAACAGCCAAGGTCTTAGAGAACCTCGAACACGATTTAAAACGTGTTTATGACATGGTTTATAAGAGTTTCGAGAATCATTATCCAACAACACCGATCCCTTTATCTGAGCGAAGACAGTTTATAATAGGCTCAACGGAAGACGAATTATTTGAACGCCTCGTCAATACCCTCATGGAGTCCAATAAGGACATGACAAGAGAAGAGGTAGAGAGAGAAACAAAAGAATTAGACTACTGGAAAGCGTTACTCCGATACAGGAAGATGCTTTTGAGGCTCAAACTATATTTTTCTGTTTCTTCTGAGGCAAATGCAGCGGTATTAACGACCTGCTATGCAATACTCACTCATTGCATACTATTTAAACAACTTGACTGGGATGCCGCTAGTGATATTGGTGCCGATTTTGAATTGTCCGCCGACGAAATCTACGACGGATTGGTAAATTGTAATCATGATGTCGTACATGTCATATTGGGCAAACTAAGAAATTGCCCCTTGGCTGATATAGCATATCTTCAAGATACATTTGAAAAGGGACAGAAACTTGATTTTGTAGGGAAACTGAATTCTTTTTCGAACACCGATATAAGCCTTCTTAAGGTATTTGCAGTATTATTTCAGGTCCAAGAATCATTCCTTACGCTCAATTATGACTTGGTGAAGGTTTTGTTACATCATACTGGCTTTAGGGATGCTATTAATCTTGATACGAATTGTTTTTTGCCAAAGGAAACGCTAGACACAAGGATTAATTTAAATGAGGACGGTCTGTATGATGATTATACCGGAGAAAAGATGAATGCTTGCTCCGAAAGTATTGACACGTTTTTAAATCAAATTCAACGATGTCAGTATGCTCCTATCAAATACCTACTTGTCCCTGCTCTAGATACAATCGGCCTTTTCCCATCTGAGAGGATATTTATAGAAGATGCTCTTCAAGATCCAACCCTCAAACCCATCCTTGACGAAATAACAGTTAATCCCTTTGAAAGCGAGGTCGCATCAGAACATCTTAATCCAGAATCTCAGCCGGAGAGAGCCCCCACTGAAGTTAAAGAGCCGGATGGAGATGGGGAGAAGAAGTCTCGGTTCGAGTGGCCGTCTTGGGAAGAGTTTAAAGAAAAAACGAGTATCGGCATCCCCAGGGATTTCGAATTCCTAACGAAGCTTGTCGATGGCATAAAGAACGACATCAACCCTGAGGAGGATTCCGAGGTGGATTCCAAGGGTTATGAGCGCTTTAAACGGTTTATGAATACTCTTGCCGACTATGGCTCTATTGGTGACGATGCTAATATGAAGTCTCTGATACAATTCATTACCGGTAAGTGTTTTGCCGAGGCATCCTCGAAAATCCGTTGGAATGCTGATAACAATCTTGGCCGAGTCCTATATTTCGTTGTTCAATGGATCTCTGATGACGATGAGAAATTGGGAAAGACGGCCCGGATGACGGACTTTATTTATTCAGACCCGGATATGCCAGACAAGGGGCTCGATATGGATAAGATATCCTCAACATTACAAAGAGCTAAAGGAATCCGTCCCGATATTCTGGGAAGGTTACATGATTGTTACGCTTTTATTCCAGGAACCAAGGATGACGCCGGAAAACGAAAATCATAACTAATCTGCCATATGGAGATTGTTCCATAACCGCCTATCAAAGGGCGGTTTTTTTGTGCCTTAACGTTTCTATCAATGATAGTCTTTTGATAGTTCGATGTATAGCTTCGTGATAGCGTAAGATTGTCTATGTCAACATGTTATATCCTGATTCGTTTGTAAATTTGCATGCTGAATTGCGCATGAAAAACGTCCGATTTCGCATCTGCTATACCTTATATATTTTTATATGGAGAAAGAAACAGAAACAACCAACAACACGACGGGTTTGCAGCCCGCCACGACCGTCACGCAAAGCGGGGCGGATCCATTTGAGCAGTGCGCCCAGGGCAGATTCGGTACCTATGCCGACTATCTCCGGGTGGACACTACCAACAAGATCGTGAGCTCCAATGACTCTACGATCTCTTCTCTAACGGCCTCACGAACTCTGTTCGAGGACTATCAGTTCAAACCTCTGGTAAAGTTCTTGAACTCCCCGAACCGGCGGCTGCTCATCGCCGATGAAGTTGGGCTTGGCAAAACCATAGAGACCGGTCACATTATGCAGGAGCTCAAGGCACGCGGCGAACTTGGCAATGTCCTCCTTGTCAGTCCGAAGTCACTGCAACTGAAGTGGCAGATTGAGATGGCCGAGAAGTTCGGTTTGACGTTCAAGATCTACGAAAAGATCTCCGACCTATTCCACGACCTTGACTGCAATGACGGTAACGTTCATGCCATCATCAATCATGAGCGTATCCGGAGACGAAAGGATTACGACAGTAAGCATGAGTTCGAGACCGAGAACCCCGTCAATCTCGTGGACTACTTGGTTGCACACTCGACCAGGTTCAGCCTTGTGGTCTGCGATGAAGCGCATCGGATGAGAAATACTAACACCCTGACGTACAAGGGAGCCGAGATCGTCATGAGCCGGGCTGATGCCGCGGTTTTCCTTACCGCCACTCCCATGATGACTGGGACGGGAGACTACTACAGTCTTCTGCATCTGCTTGACCCGAGCCGGTTTGAAGACTACCATGTCTTTTTGAACCTGCTTATGGAGACCCGGCCATTCATCGTAGCTGCAGCGAGGCTGAACAACAAAACCCCACTGCCTGACATCAAAGAGTGGTTGGAACGCTACGAGGTCAAGACTTCGTATCATGATGAGTCGGCAGGCTTCGCTTACACTAAAACGGAAACAATCTCTCAGATTTATTCCGGGAATCCCCTTTATGATGAGATTATTAAACTCCTGGATGGTCGCGACACCGCGGCGACCCGTGCCACACTCCTAAAACGCTTGGAATCCATTACCCAGACGAACGACATTTTCACACGCACCCGGAAGAGGGAGGTCGCTACCTCTTCGACAAAGCCCGAGCGCAAGGCCCACATTGTCGAAGTTACCCCAACGGCAGAGGAAACCCTACTTGAAGAAGCGGTTATAAGGAAATACCTCGGGGAGAACCTTTCACCGACGATATTCGATCCGAATTTAGGAATCATTGAACTCCTGGAAAAATTGTCTCCCGGTCAACACATGGGCTTGATACAGATTAGGCGCCAGCTTGCCAGTAGCGTCCATGCCTACTTGAGTACGGAGGATGATCTTGAAAAAGGTGTTGACGTTTACGTTACAAGCGCCGATTCAAAGGTTGACCGTCTCGTGGAGCTTATCGAAGGCCGCGTCAAAGCCGGTGGTCAAAGAAAGGTGGTGGTTTTTGCAATCTTTCGGAAAACACTGGAATATCTACGGATCCGTCTCCGTAAGCAGGGCTACAACTGCCTTATGGTTCATGGGGGTGTCGACAATCGGAGCGATGTCATCGACAAGTTTCGGCAAGACTCCACGATTCACGTGCTCCTGGCATCCGAAGTCGTGGGAGAAGGACTGGACCTTGAATTCTGCTCATCCATTGTGAACTTCGATCTTCCTTGGAATCCAATGGTTGTTGAGCAACGAATTGGCAGGTTGGACCGTTTTGGCCAGAAAGCACAGATCGTTCATATATATAATATGGTAACGCGGGGGTCCATTCAGGAGCAGATCTATTATCGACTTTTGCAGCGGATTGGGCAATTTGAGTGGAATATCGGCGAACTGGAGCAGATCTTGGACATGCCTCTTTCTTCCTATCGTTCCTTAGGCGCGGCCTTGCAGCAGTATGAGGCTCAGTATTACCAAGGGGAACTGACCGAAGAAGATGTCCTTCGGAAAGTAGACGAAGTAGCCATTGCCTACGAACGCCGTCAACAATGCGCCAGCTTGCTGAATGATGACTTGGGGGAGACGCTCACCTATGATTCGTACCTATGTGACAAGATAAACCAGATTCTGACAGGCCATTCCACCTTGGGGGATGACGAACTTCGAATGTATCTCGAGGATGTGTTGACGGTCGCTATTCCTGGCAGCATCATGGAGGACAGGGAGGACGGTACCTGCCGAATTCACCTGCCAATGGGGCAGCCGACGGCGTTAGTTGACTTTCTCCTTGAAAATCAGCCCGTCGGCGACGAGAGTAAGAAGATGTCCGAGGATTTCATCCAGGATGTCAAGAGGAAGGATCCTATTGTCCTAACATTCGATCAGGAGGTGGCATTCACCAACCGGGATATTGTGTTCGTTAACATGTTTCATCCACTCATCGCGGCCTGTGTCGCCTACAACGAGCGCACCGGCAGGACGCAGACGGAGACCTTCAGCTTCGCGGTCCCGTATGGCCCAGTTCGTGGCACTTTTTTCCTTGCCCTATATGAAATCGAGACCAAGCACGACGTACAAGGAGTCACCAAGACCAGTACGAAGCTATTCCCGGTTCTATACGAAGCGCAAGTAGGTGTGGTCATCCCCGAGCAGCAAGTGGCTGAAGAACTATACGAATGGACTCATGGGGTGGCCACCAAGGCTTACAAACCCGACGAGCGGCTCCTCTCCGCAGATGTGCTGGCTCAAGTGCGTAGTGATGTCGAGGAGTATGTCCGGAATCAAGCGGAAACCAGACGCCTCCAACTGGTCACTGCCACGCAGGTGGCCACCGAGCGGAGGCTAGTCCGGACGAGGGAATACTACGAAGCTATCATCCATAACAGACAGCGCGCTATTGATCTATGGGAGCACGTAATCAAGTTCAACTGGTTCCTTACCCTGAAGGAACGGAGATGCCTTCTTGGCGCCATCCGTGTGACCAAGGGCAATATACTTGAAGTCCAGACCGAGATGGAGGACCGCTTGACGAAGATCACGCCAGGCGAAGTACAGGTTGAAACGCGGCTACGGTCGCTCAGCCTAATCCACGTTGAAGAGACCTTTGATGACCGCCCCTAACAAGGCGGTTTTTTCATGACTATCAGATGACTATCAAGTGATAGTTCTACGCTAGGTAAATGATAGTTAAAACACTGATAATCAATTGGTTAAGATGAAAAATAATAGTATTTTTGCGTCATGAAACTGGGAAGGTCTCAGTTCGAAACTTAAACAAATAGTTTATGGCAGAAACAAATTATCCGGAGGAACTGAACAAGGACCTCACCCCCGATTCCAACGTCGGAACCGGGAATGATAAACATCAGATCGAGAACGAAATGATTCCCGAAAACCCGCCCGTGGAGCAGCTGGATGCTGCTGCCATGAAGAACGAGGCTCCTGCTGGCAATGAACAGGTCCCCGTTGAGGCTCCGACCGAGCATGACACCCCCGAGTCCGCCGCGCACGCGGAGGATGGTACTACTGAACTCACCGACGAAGAGAAGCTTGCTTTCCTTCTGAATGTGCAGAATCTTCCGACACTCATCACCTTGGTAGGCTTCCTGCCGAAATCTATTCGGAAGCGCCTGGTAATCCGCATTTCGTACCGGGAGGCCGCTAAGGAGGGCATCGTGATGGTTTATAGCAATGTGAACCGGCAGATTGACAACGCCCAGGTCAAACGCCTCCTGGCATCAGCGAAGGAGTCTGAACGCAAAAGCTTTGAGAACCCGGCCACGGTTATCCGTCTACGTGACATCTTGGAATACCAAGCGGCGAATGTTGACGAGAAGGATCGGCTGCACTTCTTCCGCTTCGATACGGGAGAGGAGATCACGCTCGATACCCCGGCTGAGATCCTGGACAAGTGCATGTACGTGGATGACGGACAGCACCGGGTATTCTGCTGCCTTGACGACGTCGAAGTGGACGTGGACCTGGTATTCGAGCCATACACCGGAAAGGACTTGTCGAAGTCGGTGAGAATCCAGAACTACGTGAACAAGAACTGGACGAAGAGCGACCTGGAGCACAGTAACATCGAGCGTGGAATCATCAAGGCGGACTTCTACGATGAACGTGACAACCTCGTGAAATGCCTTGGAATCACGGCCAAGACCGCAGAGAAGTACTTGACCTTCAAGACGGACAGAAATACGAAGAAGTCTCTGTCTGAAGGGAAGGAGGGCATCGTGTCGAACCCGGATGATAGGGCGCGCGGCAAGGACCTGGCTTACGCGGTGCGGGTCATGAGCACGTCCCCCGAGGCGAAGAAGCTGGCAATAATTGATGCGATTGTCTACGTGTACGAAAGCCTGAGTGATACAGAGCGTGGCAGGTTCCGTGACAATATGGTTGCCATGCTGGTAACTTTACCCAAGGAAAAGGTCGCGGAGGTCGTCAGCCTTATTAAGGACAACAACCTCGGGCAGTTGAAGGCGTTCTTCAAAGACGAGTATGATTCCTTCTGCAAGGAACACAAGGATGACATCGCTCAGGTCGTGAAGGATGCCGATGAGAAGATTGCAGCCAAGAAGAAGGAACTGGGTGCCAGCGCCGAGACTGCCAAAGTAAAGCAGGCGCGCCCCGAGATCCTTCTGGCTCAACATCGAAAGGAGAAGGCGGAGAAGGCCCAGAAGGAAGCCGAGAAGGAAGCCGAAGCTGAGAAGAAGAAGGCGCTCAAGATGGCCGAGAAGGTCGTGAAGGATGCCGAGGTCAAGGCCGATGAAATGGAGGACGCCGAGTAGGATGATGTTTAACCGGACCCGGCTTCGGTCGGGTCCATATACTAAATCGTAATGAAAAAATTTTATAAAACGCCAGACCGTTATTTTTGGAATCAGTACTGCAAGGGCCTAGTTGGCGGTTATCCCAGCAGCGACAATTCCCAACACCTATCCGTCTCCGTCAGTGACAACGGAAAGGTTGACAACGTTGTACTCATCGTGAAGCAACCTGAGCCTATTGCCCCGGCGCGCCCCGAGGATTCGGCAGTTGGGACTGTGTCGAAACAGCAGCCAGCGGCCGCGGCCACCCATCAGCCTGCCAGGGAGAAAAAGAGCGGCAATATCTGGAAATGGTGTTTGGCGGCTGGGCTTCTAGCCGGAGTGGTAATACTCGGTCACCATTACTTGAAACCGGAAAAGGCCGCATAGGTATGAGCGAGGTTGCAACAACGGGGGCATCTGTCTGGAAACACGCTAAGTATCTGGCTCTCAGAGCGGTGGCAAAGGCTTGCGTTGCCCTTCATAAGCTTAGGGAGTCACTGAAGAGTGGACTGAAATCTATCTGTAGCAGCGATGCCATCTATCTGCCGGCAGGGAAGGCTGCTGAGTATAGCAAAGTTGCTGCCGGGTTTTACGTCGGATGCCCCAATCGTTGCAAATACTGTTACCTAAAGATGGGGCTGACGGCCGGCACACTGGGCGGGGACTGCGTTAAGTTGAAGAAGTGTTTCAAGTCAGAGGCTGACGCCGTCGAGGTCTATTTCAACGAACTTTTCGGCGGGACAGGTGGGACGGTCAGGCCGGATATTCTCCGGAAGGGCATCTTCATCACCTTCACGACGGACCCGGGGCTTCCGGAGACATTCCCGCTCTTTGCTGCCGTTATCGCTGAGACCGTCAAGCTTGGTGTTCCGGTCCAATTCCTAACGAAGATGACCGGCTGGATGGAGTCGGAAATCGGTAAGGACCTGCTCTCCGTCCCAGAGACGAAGGAAAATCTCTCCATCGGCTTCACCCTGACTGGACGGGACGACCTCGAACCGAAAGCATCTCCCAATAAGGAGCGTATTGCTGCCCTTCGAAGGCTTCATGACGAGGGTTTCAAGACTTTCAGCAGCATTGAACCGGTCATCGATTGCAAGTTGAGTTTCTCCATCATCAAAGAGTGTCTTGGCTTCGTTGATCTATTTAAGGTCGGGCTAGAGTCCCAACGTAAATACGATAAATCGGAAGTCCTGAAGTTTGTTGATGACCTGGCCGCGTTACCGGAAAAACCGTGGATCTACCTGAAGAATAGCATTATAGACCTCATCGGGCGGGAACGCGACTCTTATGGTGATAACTTCGTTGATGCCTATTTCAGACTATAATACATTAACCAGGATACCGGCCGTATCTGCTCCGGGGTGCGGTCCCAATACAAACTCATGATATACAACTGTTAATAGTGAGAAAACTATGTTGACGACAGGCATGACTTCAAGTGGAAATGTTGAGTGGGCCACTCCTACGCCTACATATACGGTTCTGGAAGCGGAATTTCAATTTAACCTCGACCCATGTGCTACTGATACCAATCATAAGTGTCCGGACTACTATACGAAGGCAGATGATGGTCTCTCGAAGGACTGGGGAGGGAGGAGAGTATTTTGCAACCCTCCCTACGGCAGAGCAATTGCCGATTGGGTGAAGAAGTGTTCTGATGAGGCGAAGAAGCCAGGGACTCTCGTTGTTGCCTTGCTCCCAGCCAGGACCGATACGGCGTGGTTCCATGATTATATCTATGGAAAGGCCCGTGAAATCCGTTTTTTACGTGGTCGCCTCCATTTTAATGATGCCAAGACCCCAGCACCGTTTCCATCTATGATTGTTGTATTCTGATTATCACGGAGATATTTCTACAAATCCATAATAATATGAAAACGGAAGAAAACAACTTTTTAAAGAACTTCATGGATAGACTCCATGAGGCGACAGCAGGAACACAGAGAGAACTGACTCCTGAGCAACTGGACAAGAAGATCATGAACACCGTCCGGGTCTGGTGGAAGAAAGGAAACGATGGATATCAAAGATTCACGGACTGGGGAAAATCTGACCCGGAATTCTTCGCCAACAATTTTGCCAGAGCCGGGGTTGGGATGAAAGAGGGTTGGGAATTTACGAAAAAGACCCTGACTGGATATCTTGATGCTGAGTCCCTGGAGGACGGTGAACTCCTTCATGATGAGTACAAGAAAGAGTATCAGCGGACTCCCTTCGACCAGGAGTTTAGAGACAAAATCGTAAAATATAAAAAATAAAGCCATGGCACACATAACTAATTACGAGTGGGCCCCAGCGTTTCAGCCCAACAAAAACCACATATTCCTTGTAGTCCTAGTGGATGGAGCCTTTCGTCATCCATTTATCATTGACGATTGGGAAGGGCAGATTAAATGTAAGGAACTGCTGGACTCCTTGATAAAGTTGGACAAGGAGTATCGGTCTATGCTCAAGGACTTGATGAAGCTGCTAATGCAATACGATAAAGAAGACCGACGCGTTACCGATTTGGCAAGTTCCCTTCATGAGGAAGGCATCCTTTGGGAAATAAAGGGAGACCACGCTACTGATCTAAGCGAGCGGGAGAACTGTTATGGTCAATCAATTGTGGAGGGGAATAACTGTGGGACGTGTAAACTGGGGCGTCTCTTTGCTCAGAAAAATGATAACGAGAATGCAAAGTACTGGATTCAGGAAGCTGCGATCATTTGTCCTGATGCTGAAAAGTACCTGGATCAATACGGTCTCCGCTAACAGATTGCACTATGAAAACACAAGAAGTAGCCAGCAGATACCAACGCCGAAAGGAACAGGTCCGAGAAGAGGCAAGGGAATGGCAACGTACTGTCTCGGAGACAAGCCAAAGATTCAAATGTCTTGGACGCCGGTACGGACTCCAACGAGAGTTCCGAAAGAAAGGGATAATCTAGGTAATTATGGCATCTAGGAAGATTGGAATATCAGTGGACTCGGCGACGGGGCTGGTTAGGATGGATTTCTTGACCTGTTCCGCCACCATGCCGGACAAGAAGGGCCTCTTTTTCATGTCTCCATCCTGTGGCTCGGGGAAATCGACAGTGATAGGAAAGCTGGCGGCAAAGGCAACGGGAGGAGTGCTCATTGTCGTTTCTACCATCGAGGCGGCCAATGAGATGAGAATGAAAATTGTTGCAGAAGGTCGTGGAAGCTCAGAAATTCGTGTCCTCCAGAGCCAGGACTACTCAGTTATGGATATCTACAGGGACAACCCGATGGCCTTCACCAATATCCCTGTCTTGATAATAACGTCGGCCAGAATTCAGATAGATCCTACCCAGCCATTCCTAAGTTTCAAGGGCGGCTTCCGGGAGCTGGTTCTCGTCGATGAGCTGATTAATTTCTATCCGGACCCTTTCGAAATCCCGTCCGAGCTTCATGATATCCTCACATTCATAGATTCCAGGAAGACTCATGCCGGAAAGGGAGCCCTTGAGAAGATCATAGTTTCAGGAAAGACACTCTACCGGCATATCTATAGCACTACTGAGATGATGGAAGCGGCAGTCAAAGGGGCCGGGAAAAGGGTCAAGAATGATATCTTGAAAGGCAAAGGCGGACTTAATTCCTTCAAGAGGAAGACTATCTTCGAACATATCAGGGACCACGGCTTCGCCCCCATCCAGAAGAGAATCATAGACCTGGCCATAGAGACTGAGGTTGTGGTCTTTGATGGAACTGCCGATATCATCATCCCGAAGTCCGACCCTCGCCTTATACCTATCACCGGCTATCGATACGGCAGTGATATCCAATTCAGCCGTTTCGAATTCAGACTGAAGAGGAAGAACAATGAATACTGGCAGGAATCCGACCTGAAAATGATGGCCCCGGAGTTCATAAAGCTGGCCGTATCCTTGAGCCAGTCTGAAAAGATTCTAATCATATGCTGGAAGACCTTGAGCCTGAAAACAACTAATCTTGGGAATGCCGACACCCTTGAGAACCAGGCTCCACGGTCTGTCTGCTTCCCTGAAATACTACGTCGTGTCCTTGTCGATGCTGGTGGAAAGGAGGCAAATATCTTTATAACCTATCGTGGCAGTGGACATGACAGAGGATCCAATGAGTACCGGGATTGTTCTTGTGTAATCTTCCTCGGCGAATGGAGACTGCCGGAGGAGCCAATAACAGGACAGATTTCAGAGACGTTCGGCCTGAAGAAGATGAAGTTCTTGGATTACAAGAAAGCCCTCCTCGTCCAGACCATATGCAGATCCAGGATACGCCAACATGCCGGACTTCCCATTAAGGTCTGGTTCTCTGAGGATATTGACTATCATATGGCATGGGAGGTACAGGAATACTTCAAGGCCAATTCAGACCCTACCCGGAAGATCGATGGCCTAAAGAAACCATTCAGAAGACTATCAAAGCCGGACAAAAAGTATCTCTATTTCCTAACGCGGCTTTACTTTCATGACCCACTGATTCGGTCTGCGATCGAATCAGGAGCAGCATACTGCTTCTCAATCAGTCTGGACGATCTCTATAAGCTGGTCCCCATATCACCCAGGAAAGCAAAAGATAGATACAATAAGTTTAAATCCTTTCTTTCCGGATTAAAGATAGGAATGACAATAAAATGAAATCCAACTACGTACTGCCAAAAAATTTCTTGTCTCTATATATAGATAAAAAATATGATATAAAATTGGCACTCAATTATTTCGTTTTTTTATGGCGCTCTTAAATCAAATCATGGTCTCGGAATTTCAGAACATCTATGATACTGAGAATCCTACACACCGTCCCCTCTTGGAAGTCCTGGAGGAGATGAAGAACCCTGGGGATGACCTTCGGGGAAGAATTAAAGCTGTCCGTGACGCTTCCGATACGGCGGAGCAGGATCGACGGAAGGTGATGCTGCTCCCGGTTTTATGTCCATCGGGGACATTCACAAAGAGGTCTGATTCTGCCTTGATAGACTATAATGGCGTTATCTGCCTTGACCTGGATGACACCTCAGACCCAAAGGGAATGAAGGCAATGGCAAGGTCGTATCCATACACTCTTGCTGCCATGGTCTCTCCTACGGGAAAGGGTGTAAAGGTATTCGTCCTAACCGACCAGAAAGACCCTTCTAGGCATTCCGACCTCTACCACCACCTCGGCGATATTATGGGATTCAAGAAGCGTTTTGACCTCAAATTCGACCCATCCTGTTCCAATCCGAGTCGAGCCTGTTTCTTCTCTCATGACCCGACCATCTGGATCAATAAAGACGTGGAGCCTTTCCATGTCGATTTATCAACCCTCCCACCCTATACACCGCCGACTAAGGCAACAGTGTCGGAAGCGGGAAAAGCTAAAACTGATATTGCCCTCAACAGCCCCGATTTTCCGGCACCATTGACAGACCAGAAGGCAATCCGTGAAGCCATAATCAATACCCATACCTTATTTGAGGAATACCACTCTATCTATCCAGGCGTCCGGAACAACAACCTCTTCATCCTTGCCTTCTTCTTCCGGCTCGATGGTATTCCTGAAGATGTTGCTTCCGATTACCTGGTTGCCTACTATGTGGACCCCTCCGGAGGCTTTACAGCAGAAGAAATCAAAAGAACAGTACATTCAGCTTATAGCCGATAGAGCAAAAAAGGGCCGTCATCTAGCTGAAAATATAAATTATTGATAATGAGTCGCTTGCTTGTTCTTTTTGTGAGAAATTGAATTCTGTGAGAAAGTTCGATAAATACTTGTAAAATTACTTGAATGCTAGTTGATTAATACATATTTTTACGTCATGAACACGACTTTATTTGGAAATAGATGTGTAGCTGTTGCTCGTGTTTCAACCTATATACAGGACACTAAAGCACAGGCTGCAACACTAGAAAATATGGCCAAGCAGTTGGGCTTGACCTTGGAGAAGACCTTTGAGACAAAGGAATCTGGATTCATCTCACTCGACAAAAAGGAAGGATTTGGACGATTGCAGGATTACTTGACCAATAACAATGTTAGAATTGTCTTGGTTACGGAGATATCTCGTCTCGCCCGAAGGAAAATCATATTGGAGCAAATCAAGCAGTGGTTTCTTGACAACAACATCCAGTTATATGTAATAAATATTTCTTTCTCCCTTTTCGACGATTATGGTCATGTTTCTCCAGCATCGAATATAGTTTTCTCTGTCTTTGCTGAGTTCGCAGAGAGTGAGATGAAGGAGAAGAAAGTTCGTTTTAAACAGGCACATCGCGACCTCAATCAAGAGGGTTTGAGCATTGTGGGAAAGGTGCTCTTTGGTTATTCAAGGGTTCGTATGGCTGTGAAGGTGAATGGGAAGTACCGTTCGAAGATGGTGGTAAACGAAGACCAGGCTCAACAGATTCGACAAATATATGACTGGTATCTAAATGGAGTTGATGGAGACCCGACACAAAGCTCGGCCTCGAAAATACGTGATGAGTGTGTTGCCAGGGGCTTTGGACAATACCTACACTCTTTGAGGAATGTCCACAAGGCGCTTAAATGCGAATTCTATACTGGAGATATCATTGAAACCCAGTACCGACAAAAATCAACGGAGTATTGGGTGTATAAAGACCCAAACGCACCCAAATATGTTCTTAGTGATCCAGGTAAGGTCCGCTACCCGCAGATTATTACGAGAGAGGTATTTGATGCCGTCCAACATAAAATGAAAGAATCTACAACAATTCTGGCAAAAGGGAAAGATGGTGTCTATGTAGATATCAGTAGGAAGCATTTTTGCTTATTGTCAAAACTTATTAAGTGCCAGTGTGGATTGTTTATGACTGGTGACATAAAGAAGGGGACGGGACATAGTGGAAAACCGATTCTCGTCAGGAACTATCGTTGTACTAATCATAAACCTCATGGCGTTTATTCTATTCCAATGCGTCCACTTGATTTTGCTGTTATGACAATATGCCGTCAAAACCACTCAAAATATCTGGAATACCTTAAGACTTTTCCGTTTACATCCTCACTTGCAGAGATTTCGCAACGAATCCATAATTATCAAGTGGAAAAGAAAGATGTCGAGATGAAGAAACAGATTTTAACGGACCGCTTCTTGAAAGTCCGGAAGTACGCTTCTAGCGAGAGCACATATATGGAAGAGATGCAGGCATTAGAGAAAGAAGAAAAGCGGCTAGAGCAGCTTGTTCAAAAAGAAAACAAACGCCTGGTTGAACTGCAAAATAGTAAGATTGAAATAGCGGAATTCGCGGATCACTTGAAAACGATAGAAGATAGTAAGGAGAATATGCGCAGATTTGTCCAAAGGATGGTAGACAGGATTATTCCTCGTTATCGTGATCATTATCTGATAGTGGTCGAAATCGTAATGCACTCTCCTTCCTTTGCTGTTAGGACAACTGAACCCGATGCGGCAGCTGAGGGATTGGAGGAACATATATATGTCATTTTTAATATGAGGGCTACTGTTAATCCGGATATTCGGTACATCATCGGCCCGAGTTTCTTTAATCCTGAAACGGGAATGTTTCACTTGCCAGATTCTATGACAAGTACGGTTTCAGGGGTGTTCGAAGATGAGGATGAAGTCTACTTCCGCAGTTTTAGATACCATCCACTTAATATCTATGATGATGACGTGCCTGGCTCTCGTGAAGATATTGAGTCAAAGTGTTAATAGATGCTACCTTGCGGCCTTTCAGTATAGTGATAGGCCGCTTTCATTGTGTTGTAGGGCGCGTTCGGAAACTCATACATAATTATATTTTCATCGGCAGTCCGGGTTCGGGGAAAAGTTCCATGGCGAAGGCGGTGGCGGGGATTCTGCCGCCGATGACCAGGGAAGAATCGGCGGTCACCTCCAAAATCTGGTCGGTCGCGGGCAAAACGACGGGGCAGCTCGGGCTCATGCGGCGGCGGCCGTTCCGCGCCCCGCACATATCGGCCTCCAAGGCGGCCATCCTGGGCGGCGGCAGCGGCGAGAACATCCTCCCCGGGGAGGTCTCGCTTGCGAGCGGCGGCGTGCTCTTTGCCGACGAGTTCTGCGAAGCCCCGAAATCCACGCTGGAAGCCCTCCGCGGGCCTCTGGAAGACCGGAAAGTAACCATTTCCAGGCTCAAGGCGAAGATCGTCTATCCCGCCTCCTTCATGCTCATCGCGGCCTCCAATCCCTGCCCCTGCGGCTATTACGGCGAAGGGGACCGCTGCACCTGCTCCGTAGGTCAGCGGGCGGCCTACCTCTCGAAGCTCAGCGGGCCGATCATGGACCGGATCGACATCCAGCTCTGGATCCATCCCGTCGAGACATCGGCCCTCATCCAAAACCGCAAGGGAGAGCCCTCGGCGGCCATTGCGGAACGGGTGCGGAAAGCCCGGGACCTGCAGCTGGAGCGCTTCCGGGGCACCGGCATCTTCACCAATGCCGAGATGTCCTCCAAGATGCTGGAACGCTTCTGTCCCCTCTCCGACGACTGCAAGGCCACCCTGGAGCGCATCATCGACCGGCTGGGGCTCTCCGCCCGCGCCTACACCCGTATCATCAAGATCGCCCGCACCATCGCCGACCTCGCCGGTCAGCCGGACATCCTCCCCGCCCACCTCGCCGAAGCGGCCGGCTACCGCTTCCTGGACCGGCGGAATATCCTGGATTTGTAAAATGATATCATTTTTAGTATCTTTGCCATGTCAACGAAAGAAAAGCTGTCATCCGTGATGTGTTGACTTATCTGCAACTTAAAGGACTGCTATAGCATGGGAGAATTCACCCGCGCTATTTCAGCTGCTGTTTTATGACACACGAAATCCACATCGCGACACTGGGGGACCTGGACCGGGCCGCAAAAGCGTTCCTCGAGGAAATCGGGGAGAACCGGCTGGTCGCGTTCTACGCGCCCATGGGCGCCGGAAAAACGACTTTCACGACGGCCGTCTGCAAGCAGCTGGGCGTGCAGGAGGATGCCGTGAGCTCTCCCACCTTCGCCATTGTCAACGAATACCGCACGGGCACGGGAGAGCCCCTCTACCACTTTGATTTCTACCGGATCGAACGGCTGGAAGAGGCCCTGGACATCGGTCTGTACGACTATCTGGACAGCGGCTCCCTCTGTCTGATGGAATGGCCGGAGAACATCGAGGAACTGCTTCCGGAGGAAACCCTGAAGGTCCATATCCGGGTGAACCCCGACGGCTCCCGCACCCTCTCCTGGGAAGATTAAAGATTCGCAGGAATCACGCGCAACCGCTCCTTGTAAATCGATTTCAGGCGAGCGACCGCGTCGTGGAAGGTCATGTTCTCGTCGCCGTTGATGATGTGTCCGCCGTTCTGGGACGCATCCTCGGCAGGATTCCACATCCGGAAATTGAGGGCGGCGGAGGCGGTCAGGAGTTTCTCGCACTCGTCCATGTAGTCCGGGATGGTTTCTAACTGCGGCAAAAGCTCCTCAAACCGGGACTTGAGCCGGGACTTGAACGCCGGGTCCTGCATCAGGCGCTCATACCAGATGGCCTTCCTGTTGACCAGGCCGGTACGCGCCTGCGGCGACGTATTGTAGGACAATACGCCCCAGTCGAAGTCCCAGCAGGGGCCGGCAACCAGTTTCCCGCCCCGGTCCTTATGCATGAACACGCTGCCCGGGTTTCCCAGTTCGTGGTTTCCCATCACCTCGAAGACAATCCAGTAGTCGATGAAGGAATCCACGTCGATATACTTCGCATAACCTGTCTCCGGGTTCAGGAAGTCTTTCCCGTACAGCGTATTGGCCGCCTCGGCGACATAGTTTTTGATATAGGCGAGCTGCTGCAGGGTAATCTCATCGGAATCGGGATACTTCACCCCGAAGGGAATCCCATTCCCCCACTGTTGGTTGTGCCCGTTCGGATCGATCCACTGAACGGGGTTGTCATAATGGAAATCCAGCTCCAGCAGGTAGCCGCCAGTCACGGCGTCGCCGGCATTGTCCTCCGGGGTCATCTCGGTAACGGCCACCCGGTGATTGTCCACGCGCACCTGTTCGATCAGGAGATACGAGCCCATGTGACGGCCGTTCAGGACCAGTTCCACCGGGACGCAGCCGGGCGTCCATGCCAGTCTGGTCATCGACGCCACTTTCATGGACACGAGGTTCCGCATGAGGGTCCGGTCCATGAAATTCGCGAGCAGCACCCAGCGTTTGTGCTTATGCATCCCGAAAATGTGCTGCTTCTCATTGAGTTTCAGCAGGTAAGGCTTTTTGGGCCAATACCAGGTCGTATTGCCCCGGCCCCGGATTTCGCAGCCGGTCTCCGCCAGGCCCTCCCAATCCCCGACGCCCTGGATCCGGACGGTCCCGGGGACGTAGGTATCCTTGGAGGCGACAGCCTTGCCCCCCTGCGTGTCAATGATGACGACCGGAAGCCCCGTATCCACCAGGAGCTTTTCCTTCTCGCGATAGGCTGAACCCTGGACGGACACCCGCGGAGCGGTCACGACCTCACCCTCGGCGGAACGGACCCGGAGATAAATATCTTCCAGGAAATTGTTCTCCCCCCGGTCCTGCAGGACGGCGACATAGGCTCCCGGCACCGCATCGGGGCGGACCTCCGTGAGACGGACGAATTGCGGAGCGTTTCCATCAAACAGGCTGACGGATACCTGCCCGCGGGAGTCTCCCACGCGTAGGTCCAGGGGATAATCCGGGTCCTGGACCCGGAAATGGAGCAGCGCCTGCCCGCCTTCCGGCAGGACAAGCGCTGTTTCCGTAACCGTAACGGACCGCAGCCGGGCCGCCTCCTCAACGATGACATCGGGGCGGCAGGCAACGAGCAGTGCGGCCGACAAAAAGAGTATGCTACTTCTGATAGACACGGACGTAATCCACCTCGTACACGGCCGGGAGCTGGTTTTCATCCGTCGTTCCGCCCATGTTGCCGCCCCAGGCCAGGTTCAACTTGAGATAGAACGACTGGTCGAACGGCCAGCTGTCATAACCCTTCCCGTTGTTGTTGAATGTCAGGTGCAGTTCCCCGTCCACATAGAACTTCATCCAGGACGCCGTCCATTCCATCGCATAGACATGGAACTCGGAAGCGGCTCCGGGAACCGGCTGGACATGGGTTTTCTGGGTCCCGGCCGGCCAGTTGAAGGCATTGCAGTGGATACTGGAAGAGGACTTGTCCTTCCCCTGGGTGGAAACGGCATACTCCATGATGTCAATCTCACCGTCCTTGGGCCAGGCGGTGAAGTTCTTGGGCATCATCCAGAAGGCCGGCCAGGCGCCCGGGACGTCGGACACCTTGATCCGCGCCTCGAAATACCCATACTTCCAGCCCTGGGAGGTGTTCATCCGGATGGAATAGACCTTCCCGCCGATCTTCTGCGCCTTGATCTTGAGGGTACCGTCGGAGACAGAGGCCAGGTCATAGCCGTTCTTGCTGCCGGCCACATATTCCTGGATCTCGTTGTTTCCCCAGCCGCCGGCGCCGGTCTCGTACCACCATTCAGCGGCATCCGGCAGTCCGTCCACCGAGAAGTCATCCTGCCACACAAGGGAGTATCCCTCAGGCACATAGGCGCCGTCCTCAACAGGTGTACCGGCACTCTGTTCCACCTTCAGCGTACGGGTTTCCCCTTCGCAGGTGTACTTGATTTCGCCGCTGCGGGCCTCGGCCTTGTAGTTTTTTGCCACCTTCACTTTCAGCTCGGTTTCGCCCTTGCCGATGGTCTTGAAGTTCGGCGTCAGCCACCAGGGCAAGGCCGCCTCATCCAGCGCCCAGGACGAGTTGGAAACCGCCTGGAACACGATCTCGCCGCCGTCCCCGCCGACGGATCCCGATGCCGGAGAGAACTCCAGCCTGGCGACCAGGGCACCCTGGGACAGTTTCAGGGAGGTTTTGCTGCTGCCCGAAGTGAAGGTCAGCGTCGCGCTCCGGGCCGTCCCCGTCACATTCTCCGGGGCCGACACCTTCAGCAGGCTCTCACCTGCGTAAATCCTGTTCCCGGAAGCAAGCGTATACCAGTCCTGTCCGTCGGCCGTCACCGTCCAGGAAGCATTGGCCTGTACCCGGACGGAAACGGTTTCCCCCTCCGGGGCGATCACCACCTCGGAGGAAGGAAACGTGATTTCCGGGTCCGGCTGCACCACCGGATCGGGGCCGGCCGCCGGCCCGCTGCAGGCGGCAGCCAGCAGGAGAAGGGAAAGGAGAAGGGACATCTGCTTCATCAGTCAATGAATTCCTGGAGTACGATGTCGGTGACCTTCACCTTCGTTCCGGCAGGGACGCGACCGAAGTCGAAGATGAGCTGGACGGCCTCGGCATCCTCGGATGCAGGCTTGATGCCCACCTTCTTGATGGTGACGGTGCCGGTACGCATCTGCAGGGCATTGTCGTAGAAGAACACCTTGGAATCGGCCTCCGGATCGTTCGTGAGCTTGGCGGTGAAGGCGGCCTCGGCCGTGGATTCCATCACGAAGGAGAGCTCGTATTCGTGGGAGGCCAGGGCAGCGATGTCGGTATGGAGGGCGAACTGGCCCATCCACTCGCTTCCGCCGATGCCTTCCGGAATCGTGATCTCGAAGCCATTGTTTTCCAGCATCGTGAACTCGGCGGAGAGCGTTCCGGCCCAGTCGGCACCGCTGAACCACTGGGACGTGGTCACGTTCGCCTTGGGCCAGAGGTTCTCCACCACCGGCTTCTCGCTGAGCGGGATATGCTTCTGCAGGCACAGGTCGCTGAGGGTGATGACCGTTCCGGCCGGGAAGCGGCCGAAGTCGAACACCAGGAGGACACTCTCCGTAGCATAGTTGAGCATATGGTCGGGCTGCTCGTAAGTCACGGTGGCACCGGCGCCCACGGCCACGTTGCCGTCATAGAAGAAATCGTCGTTGCCCGGATCGGAATCGGCCGTCATCTTGACGGTGGCGGTACCGGCCTGCGTGGCGGAAATGTTGCAGCTGAAGTCGAAACGCTCGCGGGCGGCCGCAGGGATATGGGTGCGGATCTTGAACTGGCCCATCCACTCGCCGCCGCCGATACCGGCCGGAACGGTGATGGTGATGTTGTTCTTCACCGCGATGCCGGGCTCGAGACCGCCGGCCCAGTCGGCGCCGCTGAACCAGCTTTCATAGTCGAAAGCGGTGCGCAGGAGGTTCGTCTCCTTGTTCGGGCGGAACCAGGCGGCTTCCGGATCCGGTTTCGGATCGGGTTCCGGTTCGGGCTCCACCTCGGGCTCCTTGAGCTCGTCCTTCGGGACGAAGATGAAGTACCAGGCGTTGCCGGGTTCGGCCGCACTGCGGCACCACAGCTTCATCTCATGCTCGGTGAGCGAGATGATGTTGTAGGTGCTTTCGCCGGTGTAGAAGCCGAGGAAGGCGCCACCGCCGAGGGTGAGGGTCATCGCCGTCTCGTCCAGGGTGAAGGTGAGGTTGTCGGCGGGGGTATAAGGCACGTCGAAGTCACCGACGGCGGCGTTCGGGGTACCCGGGATGCCCAGGTGGTTCATACCGTTTTCGTTGGTGTAAATGTAGCCCTGGTTCTTCCAGATGAGCTTGGTCCCCTTCTGGATGAAGGTGTACTCGTTCTCATACAGGGAAGAGCCGTCCTTGCCGCTGGGCGGGCACTGCCACCACGCGGGGCCGCCGGCTTCCGGGGCGGCATTCACGTCACCCACGCCGAAATGGCCGTTCGTGTACTTGGCGAACACCCAGGTCTTGCCTTCCACGGCGGAGGCACCGCCGGTAAGGGCGTTGAAGCCGGGCGTATCCAGCAGGCCGTAGTCATCGGCCGCGATGGAGACCACCTTGGAGATGGTGGCGCCGCCGCCCGCGGTGTACAGGGACATCGTGACGGTGTAATCCCCCTTGAAGGGGTAGGAAGCGGTCACCTCGTCGCCTTTGACCGTGGTACCGTTGCCCAGGTCCCACAGGGCGACTCCCTTGGCGGAAGAGGTGTTCTTGAGCACGATCTGGTTCGGGGTGGCGGAGGAAGGGCTGTACGTGAAGTCGAGCTGGCTCTCGCTCACCGCCGTACCGAGCTGGTAGTCATCCTTTTCCATGGGCTTGCAGGAGAACAGGAGCGCTCCCGCGGCGACGAGGACAAGGCCGGCATTGAAAATACGTTTCATATCGCGATGCTTCTAATCGATTAATAACCAGGATTCTGCTTGAGTTCATACTCGCCGGTACCCTCGGTACGGCTCATTTCGCTCTGCGGGATCGGGACCCACTTGTCCTTGGACGGGTCGAAGGTGCGGACACTCTGGTGCTCGGTGTCGTTCTCGGTGAGCACCTTCTGGGCGTCACCCCAGCGGACGAGGTCCCAGAAACGCATGCCTTCGCCCACGAACTCCTTGCGGCGTTCGGCCTTGATGTTCTCCGCATTCACCGGGATGGAACCCAGGCCGGCACGGGTACGGATCTGGTCCAGGCAGGCCTGCGCGGTCACGCCGCCGGCTTCGGAAGCGCCCTGCATGCCCACGAGTTCGGCATAGTTCAGCAGGGTCTCCGCATAGCGGAAGATGATGAGGTTGTTCGGGTAGTTCAGGTCCACGGTGCCGATCTTGGAACGCAGGGCGGTCCGGGCGGCATACTTCTTCTGGAAGAGGCCGGTATCCTGGAAACGCGGGCCGTAGGTGCCGGCCTCGAAGCGGTTGATGGAACCCTCGCGGCGGATGTCACCCTCCTCGAACATGTCCCAGGTGCTCTGGCGCACGGGACCGAAGCCCCAGCCGCCGCAGAAGACCGGATCGGCCAGTTCGTTCGGGGAGATGAAGGCGGGCAGGTTGGTACCGCATCCAGCCCAGGCGCTGCCCCAGTCGCGCTTTCCGTCGGACATCTGGTTGCTCTCGAAGATGGACTCGCGGGTGAACTCGTTGGCGTCCTCGCCGGTCCAGAGGCTGTCGAAATCGACCAGCGTGTAGGTGTTGCTGGTAATGATCGCGGCCATGTTGGCGGCCACCTCGTCATACTTGGACTTGTCGTTCTGGTACATCACCACGCGGGCCTTGAGCATGTACAGGGCCGCCAGGTTGGCGCGGGCCTGCTTGGCGGTGCCGTTGGTGTACATCGGGAATTCGTCACCGGCGGCCTTCGCGGCCTCCTCGGCGGCGGCGATGTCCGCCATGATGTAGCCGTAGATCTCGTCGGCCGTGCTCTGCTTGGCCATGAACGGCTCCGGCAGGGGCTCGGTGAAGAACGGGATGTTGCCGTACATCTTCCACAGGTGGTGGAGGTAATAGGCACGGAGGAAGAGGGCCTCGGCCCGGTAACCGGCGAGCTTGCGCTTGGCGATGTCGGAGTCGAAACCGACGGCGTTGTCGCAGGCGATCAGCGCGTTGTTGGCACGGGCGATGCCGGTGTAGTAGATGCTCCACAGGCCGGACGGGCTTTCGGAAGCCGGGATCTGGAACAGGGAAAGGTGGTACATCCAGGACTGGTCGCCCGCATCGCCGCCGCCCTTGTAGATATCGTCGGAACGGAGGTCGCTGAGGAGCAGCACGTGGTTGTAGTTGTAGTTCGCGTAGGAGTCCATCAGCAGGAGCTGGTAGGCCGACGTCACATAGGAGGAAATGGCCCCTTCCGTCGCAGGAGCGCCCGCCTCGCCCTGCGAGGTCGCATGGGAGGTGAGGAACTTCTCGCCGCAGGAGGTGAACGCCATGGCGGCGACGGCTGTCAGTGCGAATATCTTGTAAAGTTTCATAACCGTATGCATTTTAGAAGGTGAGGGAAGCGCCGACGGTGATGGTACGGGCCTGCGGATAGATGCCGCGGTCCACACCGATGGTGGTGTAGCCGTCGGAGGCCATTTCCGGGTCGAAACCGTCATACTTGGTGAAGGTCAGGAGGTTCTCGCCGGCCACGTACACGCGGAGAGCCTTGACGAAGACCTTGCGGAGGATGTTCGCCGGGATGGTGTAGCCGATCTGGGCGGTCTTCAGGCGGAGGAAGGAACCGTCCTTCACCCACAGGTCGGAGGAGCGCCAGTTCTGGTTCGGGTTGGCGTTCGTCAGGCGCGGGATGCGGTTGGAGGTGCCTTCGCCGATCCAGCGGTCCAGGATCCAGGCCGGACGGTTCATCGCCGGGATGTCGCCGCGCATGGAATAGTCGAAGATCTGGTTGCCGATGGAGCCCTGGAAGAACAGGTTGGCGTCGAAGCCTTTCCAGTCGGCGGCGAGGGTGACGCCGTAGGTCCAGTCGGGCATACCCTTGCCGATCTTGGTGCGGTCGTCGTCATTGACATACCCGTCGCCGTTGAAGTCCACGAACTTCACGTCGCCGGGCTGGGCGCTGGGCTGCATCAGGCCGCCGTCCTTGTTCTTGTAGGCGTTGATCTCGTCCCAGTTCTGGAAGATGCCGTCGGTCTTCATGCCGTAGAAGTACGGCCAGACCTCGCCGTTGGAACCCTTTACGTAGTCACCCACGCCGGAGGCGCCGTTGGACTGGTACACGGCCTGTCCGGAGGAGTTGCCCAGGTTGATCAGACGGTTGCGGAGGAGGGAGGCATTGGCATTGACACTGTAGTGGAAATCACCGACTTGCTGCTGCCAGCCCAGTTCGAACTCGAAGCCCCAGTTGCGCATGTCGCCGAGGTTGGACATCGGCGCGCCCTGGCCCACGTAGGACGGGATGGGCATGTCCATGAGCATGCCGTTGGTCTTCTTGTTGTAGTAGTCGAAGCCGATGGAGAGCTTGTCAGAGAAGAAGCGGCCGTCGAAACCGAGGTCGGTCTGCTCGGACTCCTCCCAGCGGATGGTCGGATTCGCGAGGGCGGCGGGAGAAGAGCCGGCGCTCAGGGTGCCGTAGTCGCCCGTATTGCCGAAGTAGTAGTCCTGGCCGGTGTCCATCAGGGACGCATACCGGAAGTTGCCGATGTTCTCGTTACCGTTCTTACCCCAGCTGGCGCGGAGCTTGAGCTGGTTGATCCAGGAGATGGAAGCGGCCTTGAACCAGGGCTCGTTGGAAATGTTCCAGCCCAGGGAAGCGGCCGGGAAGGTCGCCCACTTGTGGCCGGGGCCGAAGCGGGAGGAGCCGTCGCGGCGGACCGTCACCTCCAGCATGTACCGCTCGTCGAAGTTGTAGTCGAAGCGGAAGAAGTAGGAGGCGAGGCGCTGGTGGTCGATGTTGCCGGTACCGCCGGACGTGCGTTCGTCATCGGTGTCGCCGATGGCGGAGTCGATGTAGGCGAGGGCGGGGTTGGACTCCTTGAGCCGGTAGTCCGTACCGGAGACGTAAATGGAGGAGTAGCTCATCGCGGACTGTCCGAGGACGGCGGCGAAGTTGTGCTTTCCGACCTGCTGGTTGTAGGAGAAGTAGTTCTCCACCTGCCAGCGGAGGCCTTCGTTCATGCCCATCGACACCCAGCTCTGGAGGGTCTGGTTCATGGAACTCTTGTACTGTTCGAAACCGTAGCCGCGGTTGCGCCAGAAAGCGAGGTCGGCACCGAAGCTGCTCTTGAACTTGAGGTACTTGGCGATATTCAGCTCGGCGGAGAGGTTGCCCACGAACTTGTGCGTATTGTAGATCGTGTTGGACGGGGTGTCCAGATTCGCGAGCGGGTTGGTCAGCTCCTGGTAGCCGGTCGGCGGGAGGGAATAGACCCGGCCGTCGGCGGCGACGATGGCCGTCGGATGGGAGGCCAGGATTCCGGCAGCCGTCGCCTCATCGGCATACACCGGAATCGTCGGGTTGAAGGCCACGGCGGAACCGAGGACCGAACCGAATTCGGAGTTGGTGGTGATGCCCTTGGAAGTGATGAAGGAATAGGCGAGGTTGGCCGAGATGGTCAGCTTGTTGAAGTAGTCGCGGTCCCGGGTCTCAAAGGGGACGTACGTGTTGTTGGAACGCAGCGAGAGACGGTCGTAGTTGGACTTGTCGTAGTTGCCGCCCACGATACCGGCCTGGCTGAAATAGCCCAGGGACAGGAAATAGGTGGCCTTTTCGGTACCGCCGCTCATGGACAGCTGGTGCTGGGTCACGGGCGCGTTATAATAGAAGGTCTCGTCCTGCCAGTCGGTGCCCTTTCCGGCCGCCGCGATCTCCTCGAAGCTGTAGAGGGGAGCGCCGCCGTCGTTGATGCGGGCTTCGTTCATGATGGTCATGTACTCCTTGGCATTCAGGACCTCTTTCTTGCGCCAGGGGTTCTGCCAACCGTAGCTGCCGTTATAGGTAATGGAAGCCTGGCCTTTCTTGCCGCCCTTGGTGGTCACGAGGACCACGCCGTTCGCGGCACGGGCGCCGTAGATGGCGGCCGAAGCGGCATCCTTGAGGATTTCCACGGACTGGATATCCGTCGGGTTCAGGTAGTCGATGCCGCCGTCCACCGGCATGCCGTCCACGATGTACAGCGGGTCGGAGTTGTTGACGGAGCCGATACCGCGGATCTTGATCTGGGAACCGGAACCCGGCTGACCGGATGCCTGGGTGATCTGGACACCGGAAACCTTGCCCTTGAGGGCGTCGTTCACGGTGGAGGCGCGGACCGTGTTCAGGGCGTCGCCGTCCACTTTGGAGATGGAGGCCGTGACGACGCTCTTCTTCTGGACACCGTAACCTACGACCACGGTTTCGTCCAGCATCTGGGTGTCGTCCTGCAGGACGATGACCAGTTCCTGGTCGGCCGTCATGGCCACGGTCTGGGGCGCATAGCCGATGCAGCTGACCTCCACGACGGAACCCTTCGGGGCGCGGAGGACGAATTCGCCGTCCACACCGGTCATGGTGCCGTTCTGGGTGCCCTGCTCAACGACGAAAGCGCCGATGATCGGCTGACCGGCGCTGTCATGGACGACCCCTTTCAGGGTGACGTTCTGCGCCAGGGCCGCCAAGCTCATACCTAATGCGAGGATTAGGAGTGCAAATTTTTTCATACGCTTGTTGGTTTGTTGTGCGTTGGTTATTATGATGGTTGTTCAGTATTGGCGTGGTTTGCCGAATACAAATATATGCGAAACGTACGCACGAAAGGTGCAAGTGATGAAAATAGTAGTGAAAAAAGAGAGTCATTTAACTGGAAACCAAATGATTGAGTTTCCAAAAGTTTTAAAAAAAGTAGTGCTTTCAGTAGTCAAAATCCAATGGATTTCACGGCTTCTTCAAAGGAATCCCGGTCCCCGAGCGCCCCGTTCTTGACCTTGACCTTGTAGTTGTAGATGGTACTCAGGGAATAGTGGAGCAGGGAGGCGATACGGACGGAATCCTCGATCCCCAGCCGGATCAGGGCAAAGATGCGGAGCTCCGTGCACAGCAGTTCCCCTTTCTTGGGATACACCCGGGCACCCTCCCGGAGCAGGGCGTTGAACTGCTCGACAAAGTCCGGATACAAGGCCAGGAAAGTCGTGTCGAAAGTCCGGTAGAAAGCCTGGAGTTCATCGTCCGAACGGGTGGAAATGGACAGTTCCTTGAGCAGTTCCTCCGCTTTCCCCTGCTTGAGCATGCGGCGGACATGGCTGTCATAAGCCTGCATCTTGGAAACGTTCTCCGACATCAGGTCCAGGGTCCGGCCGATATAGGCCTCCTTGATCTGTCCCGCCTCGGTGATCTCCCGGTTGAGCCCGGCCAGTTCGTCGTTCTTGAGCTCAAGCTGCAAATTGCTTTCCTGCAACTGCTTCTGCGTTTTTGACAGTTTCCGGGACCGCTTGGCCAGAATCCAGAAGGCCAAGGCCAGCGTCAGGACCAGTGCCGCGAGCAGGATGGCGACGATAACCGACAGCCGGGAAGACCTGTCCCGGGTTTCCTCATACGCCCGCTGGATGATGTTGAAAGACTGGGATATCTGCCAGGGGCGGAGCATGCCGTTGTAGAAAATGGCGTCCTCCTGCGCCCGCCGCATATACCGGAAGGCCCGGTCGATGTCGGAGCCGGTCAGGATCTGGGCGATGATGGTCAGGGAGGCATAGTCCTTGACGGCATTCACGATGTCGCTCTCCGCCGACCGCACCAGCCAGTCCATCTGCACATCATACCGTTCTCGCCGGGCAGCGATGTCCGCAAGGATATAGGCGTACATGGCATAAGGACGGTCTTCCGGTTTGACGGAACCCGCCAGTTCCTGGGCGAGGTTTTCCGCCTCGTCCAGGCGTCCTTCCTCCAACAGCTCGTCAATCCGTGCGGTCCGCCAGGTCGCCGAGGCGGACGGGAACAGACCGTACAGGCGCTCCCGATAGGCCAGACGGTCCGGCATCGGAAGGCTTTCCAGCGATACCGAATTGCCTTCCAGATCCTTGCACAAGTCGTAGGCATAGTAGAAAAAATCGGCCTTGTCCTCCTCGGAGAGCAAAAGGGTATCCACTTGATTGAACAAGGTATTGTAGGCCTCCACGAAATGTCCGGCCTTCGCATCCAGATGTCCCAGGCGCACAAGGGCCGACTGGTACCGGGCGGCATCTCCCCGTTCGGCGGAGAGATCCAGGCACCGGTTCAGATAGACCCGGGCCGAATCATACCGGTAGCTGAAATAGGCGTCCGCCGACTGCAGGGCGATATCGGCCCGCACTTCCGGCTCCCGGGCAGTCAGGTACAGGGAACGGAGCGCTTCCAGCTGATGCTCCTTCCGGTGCCGGAACTCCTCGGACCGGGCCATATAGCCGTCCAACTCCTCCAGCAGCCGGTTTTCGGACCGGCAGGACGTAAGCACAAGGGCCAGGAACAGCAGGAGCGTGAGCCGGATCTTCACAGGATCAAACCATTTGAATGACAGCGCCTTCCACGCGGTCTCGATCCGCTTCCGGCGTCACGGGCGAAAGGAAGGAAAGCATCTGGAGCATCCGGGCTTCCTTTTCCGGAATGCCGCGGGTACGCATGTAGAACCGGGCGTCCTCGTCCAGCCGGCCGACGGTGGCGCCGTGCGAGCACTTGACGTCGTCGGCATAGATTTCCAGCTGCGGGGTCGTCTCCACATGGGCCGCCTCCGACAGGAGAATGTTGTGGTTCTCCTGATAGGCCTCCGTCTGCTGCGCGTCCGGCGCCACGACGATCCGGCCGTCGAAGGTCACCTTCGAGGCGCCGCCGGCAATGCCGTTGATGAGCTGATGCGAGACGCACCCCGGTGCCCGGTGGTGCATGAGGATCCGGAAATTCACCCGTTCATCGGCGCTGCACAGGTACAGGCCCTTGATATCGGCCTCCGCCCCTTCCCCGACGAGGTCGATGGCGATGTCGATATCCCGGGACTCACCGGGAAGGACGACGAAGGTCAGTTCGAGCTTTTCCCCGGCCTGGACCGTGTAAGATTTCTCGACTCCGCCTTCGGCTCCGCTCGAAATGACAGGGGTCGCCGCTCCGTCCGGAACTACGGGTTTGTCATCCTGAGGAGGGCGCAGCCCGACGAAAGGATCTCTGTAATTACCGTACCCCATCGCTAGAACTGATCGAAACCGTCCTTCTCGATGGCCGCAATGACCTCGCGCCCGCCCGTGTGGACGATGCGGCCGTCCTTGAGGACATGCACCACATCCGGCTGCACGTATTCGAGAAGCTTCTGGTAATGAGTGATGATGATGGCCGATTTCTCCGGGGAACGCAGGGCGTTCACCCCGTCCGCCACGATCTTCAGGGCATCCACGTCCAGGCCGGAGTCGGTCTCGTCCAGGATGGACAGGGTGGGATCCAGCATGGCCATCTGGAAAATCTCGTTGCGCTTTTTCTCGCCGCCGGAGAAGCCTACATTGACCTCCCGCTTGGCGAATTCCGGCTTCATCTGCACGAAGGCCATCTTCTCCTTCAGGAGTTTCAGGAACTCGGACGTCTTCATCTCCGGGAGACCGGAGGCCTTGCGGCGCGCCTGGACGGCGGCTTTCATGAAGGCGGTGATGGTCACGCCGGGTATCTCCACCGGGTACTGGAAACTGAGGAAGATGCCCGCCCAGCTGCGCTCTTCGGGCGACATGGACAGGAGGTCCTTACCGTCATAGACAATCGTTCCCTCCGTCACCTCATAGTCCGGGCGGCCGGTAAGGACCGCATTCAGGGTGGACTTGCCGGCCCCGTTCGGGCCCATGACGGCGTGAATCTCGCCGCGGCCGATGGAAAGGTCAATGCCCTTCAGGATCTCCTTCTCCCCGATCCGGGCGTGAAGGTTCTTTATTGTCAGCAGGTTCATTTTACCGTCGAATGTATCTTGTTTATTATCAATTATTTACACATCAACGAGTGCTCCAGTTTGCGCACTCATTCTTTCTCATCTCGTTTATAATCAAGCACTTCCATTCTACGCCTCGCGGTGGTACAGTTTCATCCAGGAATACAGCGACCACAGACCGTTCACCAGATACAGGCCGCACACGATGGGCATGAACACGTTGCCCACACTGATATGGAGGATGATCTGGGTGATGTTCACGATGAGCCAGGCGATCCAGCAGTCCCACTTCTTGAGGGCGGACAGCAGCTGCGCCGTGAGGATCAGGACCGTCACGCAGCAGTCCAGATAAGGCGCCGGGTTGGACGGGAAGAAGACCTTCATGATCCAGCCCCAAAGGAGGGCGATAACCAGCACCGCAGCGATGGTAAAAGCCCGGTCCCGCCAGGACAACATACTTACTTTCAAGCTGTTTGCATCCTCCGAAGATCGCTCCGACTCCTTGGGATGCGTCCATCTCCAGTGGCCCATCATATTGATGGCGAGGGAGATAGGCTGCAGGAGCAGGTTCGCGTACAGGTTCCGGCTCCAGAACAGGAAGAACAGGGCGGCCGTGTACAGGTACCCCACCCAGAAATTGTACTTGGAATTGCGCCCGGCAAGGAAGACCGTCGCCAGCCCCAGAAGCGAACTCACAAAGTCCACCAGGAGCACCGGCTTCCCGCCGAGGGTGAAGAGTACGGTATTGATCCAGTCCATCATCCTACGGAGCCTTCAAGGGAGACTTGCAACAGTTTCTGGGCCTCCACGGCGAATTCCATGGGCAGGCGCGAAAGGACCTCGCGGGCGTAGCCGTTGACGATCAGGCCCACCGCCTCTTCCGGGCCGATGCCGCGCTGGTTGCAGTAGAACAGCTGGTCCTCGCTGATCTTGGAGGTCGTGGCCTCATGCTCGACGATGGCCGTGGGGTTGTCGGACTTGATGACCGGGAAGGTATGGGCCCCGCACCGGGAGCCGATCAGCAGGCTGTCGCACTGGGAATAGTTGCGGGCGTTCTGCGCGCCGGCGTTCATCCGGACAAGACCGCGGTAGCTGTTCTGGCTGCGGCCGGCGGAAATGCCCTTGGAGACGATCCGGCTCCTGGTATTCCGGCCGATATGGACCATCTTCGTCCCCGTATCGGCTTGCTGGCGGTTGTTCGTGACCGCGACGGAATAGAACTCGGAGGCGGAATTGTCGCCTTTCAGGATGGTGGAAGGGTACTTCCAGGTGATGGCGGAACCCGTTTCCACCTGGGTCCAGCTCAGGTGCGCCCCGCTCCCCTTGCAGATGCCGCGCTTGGTCACGAGGTTCAGGATTCCGCCCTTGCCGTCGGCATCGCCGGGATACCAGTTCTGGACGGTGGAGTACTTGACATCGGCATCCTTCTCCACGATGATCTCCACGACGGCGGCATGGAGCTGCTGCTCGTCGCGCATCGGAGCGGTACATCCTTCCATGTAGCTCACGTAGGAACCTTCGTCGGCCACGATCAGCGTGCGCTCGAACTGGCCGGTGCCGCGGGCGTTGATCCGGAAATAGCTGGAAAGGTCCATGGGACAGCGCACCCCCTTGGGAATGTAACAGAATGATCCGTCGGAGAATACGGCACTGTTCAGGGCGGCGAAATAGTTGTCGCCGGAGGGGACCACGGTGGCGAGATACTTCCGCACCAGGTCCGGATGCTCCTTCACCGCCTCGGAGAACGAGCAGAAGATGATGCCCTTCTCCGCCAGGGTTTTCCGGAAAGTGGTCGTGACGGATACGGAATCAAAAACCGCATCCACCGCCACGACCCCGGCGAGCACATCGCGCTCCTTCAGGGGAATGCCCAGCTTCTCGAAGGTTTCGGCCAGCTTCGGGTCGATCTCCTTGGGCCGGTCCTTGTCCTTTTTGGGGGCGGCATAGTAGATGATATCCTGGAAATCGATCGCGGGCATGTCCAGATGGGCCCAGTCCGGCATGGGCATCGCCTGCCACTTGCGGAAGGCGTCCAGCCGGAAGTCCAGCAGCCACTGCGGCTCTTCCTTCAGGCGGGAAATCGTGCGGATGATATCCTCGTTCAGTCCCTTGGGCACGAATTCCTGCTCGACATCCGTGACAAAGCCTTCCTTGTACTCCCCGCTGGTGAATTCCTGTATGATCTTGTCGTTTTCGCTCATAAATACGGTTGCCCTTCGGGCAAGGGTACAAAGATAACGGTTTTTTCTTTATGCCAGGTCGATGAAGTCCGCCAGGACGATGGCGGCCATCGCCTCCACAATCACCGGCGTGCGGAGGGCGAAGCAAGTGTCGTGGCGGCCGGGAACCTGGAAATCAGTCATTTCCTGCGCGGCGAAGTCATAGGTCCGCTGGGTTTTGGCAATGCTGGAAGTGGGTTTGAAGGCCACGCGGAAAACCAGTGGATTGCCGTTGGTGATGCCGCCGTTCACGCCGCCGGCGTGATTCGTGACCGGGGTGATGATACCTTCGTGCCCGTCGATGCCGTCGGCCGTGAAGCAGTCGTTGTGTTCGGATCCCTTCATCCGGGCGGCGGCGAAACCGTCGCCGAATTCCACGCCCCGGACACCTGGAATGGCGAAAAGGGCATGGGCCAGAGCCGATTCCACACTGTCCCAGAAAGGCTCGCCCAGGCCGGCCGGGATGCCGTCCACAATGCATTCGACGACCCCGCCCAGGGAATCGCCTTCCTTCTGCGCCTGCGCGAGGGCGGCGTCCCATTTTGAGGGATCGGTAATTCCGCCGATCTCCGTCAGGCGCGCCTCACAGCGGAACTGTACATGGCCGTGGGTCTCTTCGGAGACGGTCTCGGCCAGGATTTTCTTGGCGACGACACCGGCCGCGACGATGGGCAGCGTAAGCCGGCCGGAGAAATGGCCGCCGCCCCGCGGATCCTGGAAGCCGCCGTACTTCACGTTCGCCGTGAAGTCCGCGTGGCCCGGGCGCGGAATGTCCCGGAGTTTCGCATAATCGCCGCTGCGCGTATTCGTATTGCGGAAAACGATGGTAAGCGGAGCACCCGTCGTGCAGCCCTCGTACACACCGCTGAGAATGTGCGGCTCATCGGCCTCGATACGGGGAGTCGTACCTTTGGCCCCGCTCCGGCGCCGGTCGATATCCTTCGCGAAGTCCTTCTCGCCCAGTTCGATACCAGGCTCTACGCCGTCCAGCGTAACGCCGATTTCCGCTCCGTGCGATTCGCCGAAGATGCTTACCCTGAAAACCCGTCCGAATGTATTCATAACCTGTCAAACATGTCTAAGAATTCCGGGAACGACTTCGCCACGCAGGCGGTGTCGTCGATTTCCACGGGACCGTCCGCGCCCAGCGAGGCCACCTTGAGGGCCATCACCATGCGGTGGTCGCCGTGGGAAGTGTAGCTGCCGCCCTTCAGCAGGTTGCCGGTGAGGACGCGCTGGGGAAGGCCCATGCCCTCGACGGTCATTTCGTCCTCATCGACCCGGACCGGAACGCCCATCTGCGTGAGCATGTCCACGATGGCGGCGGCGCGGTCGGTCTCCTTGTGGCGGAGGCGCTCCACGCCGCGGATGCGGCTCGTGCCCGGGCAGAAGGCGGCCAGGACGGCCACGATCGGGAAGAGGTCCGGGCAGTTGTTCAGGTCCGTCTCGAAGGCGCACAGGGGCGCACGGGTCACGTGGATGGAGCCCGTCGTGGGCGTATCCCCTTCCAGCTGGGACATGCTTGCCCCAGCGTCCATGAGGATGTCCATAATGGAAATATCGGCCTGAAGGGACTGGGTATCAAGCCCTTCCACTTCCACGTCGCCGAAGATGGCACCGGCCACGAGGAAGTTCGCGGCCCCGGACCAGTCGCCCTCGATACGGAAATCGGCCGCACGGTAACGCTGGCCGCCCCGGATCTTGAACGTCACGCCGGTGCACAGCGTCCAGTCCTGCGTCTGCAGGAAATCCTCGTCCCCCTCCATTTCGGAGCCGATTTCGATGCCGAACTTTTTGAGCACGTCCACCGTGATGAACATGTACGGAATGCTCCGCGGGTCGTGGACATAGACCGTGGAACGGCTGCCGGCGAGCGGCAACGCCGCCAGCAGGCCGGAGATCAGCTGGGAGCCTTCCCGGCCGGAAACATCGGCCCGGCCCGGCACCAGGGGGCCTTTCACCGTGAGGGGAATGAAGCAGTCGGTCTTACGGGCTGCGGTTCTGGCTTTAGATTTCTCGACTTCGCTCGAAATGACAGAAGCCTCCTCTGGAACGAGCCGTACCCCGAACGAGGCCATGATGTCATGCGCCCCGGCGAGGGGACGCCGGAGGAGCGTCTTTTCGCCCGTCACACGAACGGGGGCGTCGGCAATGACCGAGAGGACGGGGATGAGCATCCGCGTGAGGAAGCCGGACTCACCCACGTGTATGTCGCTGATGGACAAGCACTTTTCAAAGGCTCCGATGCCGGTGATTTCGAGCGTGGAGCCCACCGTCTTGACGCGGGCGCCGAGTTTCCGCGCTGCCGCCAGGGCCGCCTCGTTGTCCCCGCAGGGCGAATAGCCGGACAGGTGGGAAGTGCCCTGCGCAAGAGCGGCGGCGATGATGGCCCGCTGTGCGAAACTCTTGGAGGCCGGCATCTGGAGAGGGCAGGGTTCCTCGTCCTCATTTTCGGCTCCATTAAAGGACGAATCAATGAAACGGAAACCCTTATAAACAGCCCGGCGCATCTCGGCGGTGGTCCATTGGCCCGGAGCCGTGGCCTCTTCGGGCGTGAGGCAGGCATAGGTGAACGGCGCGCCGCAGCGGAGGGCTTCCAGGCGGGAGTCCCGGCCTTCTGGGCCCATGCTGAAGGCGACCAGCGTACCCGGCTCGGCCTCCCGGTAGAGCGCCAGGACGCGGTTCGCATCGACCCTGGAAGCAGCCGTGGTCACGATCTTGACCACTTCGCCCCCAAAGCGGCGGCCCTTCTCCAGCAGGGACAGGAGAGAAGCCTCGGGCGGCGTGCCGGTAAAATCATGGAACGAACGGATAAGGATGGAACCGTGCTCCTGGCAGGCCTGGCGGATCTTACGGCCCATCATGGGCGGCGCCTCCATTTCCAGGTCCACATATTTGGCTCCGGCCTCGATGGCCTTCATGAGCTGACTCTCCGCGAGTTCCTCAGCGGCATTCCGACCGTGGCGCGGCGCGGAGAGGTACATCCCCTGCTCCGAGAGTGCCTTTCCGGCATCGGAAAGCAGACTGGCTTCCCCCCGCACCCGGTCCGCGAGCGTTGCGATCCGGCACGTCGCGATCAACGGCACGTCGGACTCCGAGAACAGTTCCTCGATTTCCTCCCCGTCCAGGTCGCACAGGTCCAGCCGGATCTCCGCCATCTCCACCTCGCCGCTCTCGAGAATTTCCAGGATCTCGTCCAGCGTCTTGTTCTGTATGGAAGTACAAATCATATTTTCAATGTTTTAAGTGCATCGGAAACGGACAGGTCGCGGATGACGACCGAGCCGATGCGTTCGGGAAGGACGAAATGCACCAGGCCGCCCTCCGATTTCTTGTCTTTGTCCATGGCCGCGGCAAGCACCTCCAGCGGGTAAGGGCACTGCACCGGAAGGCCAACGGCCGTAAAGTCCTGCGTCAGACGCGCTTCCATCCCTGTCGATATGTCCGTCGCATCGGAAAGCCGCGCCGCGAGGATCATGCCCATGGCCACGGCCTCGCCATGGGTGATGTCATCCCCCTGCTGCCGGGCCTCGTGCTCGATGGCATGGGCAAAGGTGTGGCCAAGGTTCAGCTTTCGGCGCTCGCCCCGCTCGAAGGGATCGCGCGAAACGACACCCGCTTTCACGGCCGCCGCAGCGAACACCAGGTCCTGGAGTCCTTCGCCGGATCCGGACAGGCAACGCACGGCCTTCTCGTAGTGACCGTCCTCATTTTCGATGATGAACGTCTTCAGCATCTCCGCCGCCCCGGACAGGAAATCCCGGCGCGGAAGGGTGCGGAGCACATCGGCGCAGATGAAGGTGAAGACCGGCTGGACGATGACGCCCAGCATGTTCTTGTAGTCGTCGAAATTGACCCCGGTCTTTCCGCCGATGGCGGCGTCCACCTGCGCCAGCAGCGTCGTGGGCAGGTTCGCATACCGGACGCCGCGCTTGTAGATACTCGCGGCGAATCCCGCCAGGTCCGTCGTAATCCCGCCGCCGATGGCAAGCACCAAGGCTTTCCGGGATGCCCCGGCCTCCATCAGCGAACGGCACAGCAGCAGCACCGTTTCCATCGACTTTTCCTCCTCGGACGCGTCGATGGCAATGCTTCCTTTGATCCCCGGCAGCGCCGAAACGACCTCCGACGCCACCCAGGAGGCGTTTTCGTCATAGACGACAAACACTTCCGGCTCATCAGCGAGCCATGCGGCAACGTCCGTAATCCGATCCGGACCGACCACCCGGCCGGCCGCCTTTCCATCGATCGTGACGGTAATCTCCTTTCCCATAACTCACAAAGATACTCCAATTATTTTGCAATTTTGAGTTTTTGCGGTAAATTTGCATTCCGTCTCACCCGAGAGACCATCCCTGCCCGGATGGCGGAATTGGTAGACGCGCTGGACTCAAAATCCAGTGTCCCCTAAAGACGTGCGGGTTCGAGCCCCGCTCTGGGCACGAGAACGGATATCGTCAGCACTTCGTAGCATCGTCTGCAAGTTGCTGGCGATTACCGTTTATCGACCGCTGTACCTGCGTTCTCGCGCCCGAGGGCG
>Ga0310697_10000734_pt1 | contig 42033 bp, 75 predicted proteins | sample 172DNAGHGlowgp2_FD_203883 | JGI IMG/M metagenome (GOLD analysis project Ga0310697, IMG submission 203883) | Sheep rumen microbial communities from Palmerston North, Manawatu-Wanganui, New Zealand - 1728 DNA GHGlow gp2 (v2) (version 2) | ecosystem: Host-associated > Mammals > Digestive system >...
ACAGACTCGCCTTTGGTCTGAATCGTTTCCTGCGTCGGAGAGAACTTGCCTTTCAGCAGTTTCACGTAGCGCACTTTGTTGTTATGCTTATTCGACTCAAAAGCCAAACCTACATAAGGAGCATTGTCAGATGCCTTTGCCGACAATTCTTTGGTCGTCGAATCAACCGTGTGACCGAGCAGCGCAGCCAAATCTTCCAGCGGCATATCTGCCGTTTCAATCGTTACCGTAATTTCCGTCATGGACGAATCTGCCGCAAAGGGAGCATCATCGCCGTAGAGCGTGTTGAACGTTACGGACGGATTAATATCAACCTGAATCGCACCGCTAATTTTTTTCATTGTGCCATACGTTACACCAGAATCGGTGTCGCTGGTCAATGGAGCGTAGTACAAGTTTTTTAAACCTACTGTTGCCATTGTGCATTCACTCCTATCCTATAATCTACAATCAAAACCTTTTGTCCATCATCAATATACTGAGTCGTTTGGACTCGCATAAATCCCAATCCAGACATAATCCTGTTAATATGCCGATATATGACGTTATACTGGCCGTCAAGCGTTATGACATGCAGTCTGATAGTTATCCTATGCGCGACCTCAATATCATCACCCACGACCGCAGGAACGTCCGATATCGGCGAATAAACAAGACAGGGATAGCGTGTGATCTTATCACTTGGAGCCTGCAGATGGAATATGGACTTCGCACCGCTGGCAAGTAAAGCAATCAACGAAGAATCACTGGTCAAAGCCGAATATACCTGCGCCTCCAGTTCCATTGTCTCCACGCTATCACCTCCCATTTCTAGCAGCATTTCGGACAGCCTCCGCGATGCTGCGCCTTATACTATCTCGATTTGCTTCCATAGCCGGATATAGAAATGGCCTGTTCACTCGTGGTGAGAACTCTACAATCTGACCATATAAATAACCGTCCTTAGACTTCGCATTTGCAGAAATCTTATAGACGGTTCCCTTTGCATTCGGTTCAGCTTTGATAGAGTCCTTCAAAGCACCAGGAGTGACATCTTTGGCCATATATACCCTGCCATTTTTCTTATGCCCTTCGTAAACCGGGCATCGGCTCTTAGCATCCCTCACGACACTATCTGCGCCTTTCTTCAGCGCATCTTTGGCAGCCTGCAGGACATGATTGCCCAGCTCTTTTAGAGCCTGCTCAGTCTGCGCTGTGCTCATACTGCCACGAGAAAAACTCTTTGCCTTATAGCTATTACTGCGCCGCGCCATCCGGAACCACCTCCACGCAATCAAGGACAGTCCAGATTCTACGAGACTCTGCATCATACGGAGTATCCGTAATCTTCAGCCGCTTGCTTCGCCAGATAAGGATATCATCCGGCTCCACATCATCACGATATCGCACAACCACGCGATAATGCACTTCCGCCCGCCTCTCGACTCCACCTTCCGTGATTGGTGCTGACATCGGCAAGACCTTCGCCCACATCTCACCGCGAATACGTTCCTCGCTGGCAAGGATATCACCCTGCTCATTGCGGAAATTCACAAACGAGACAAGCTGCACTCTCTCCGTCAGGTCGTCGATAGAGGTTTTCATAATACTGCCAGTATTAATCAAGGTGTTCTCCCTCCTCTGGCTGCGTATCATCACCGTCTGCAGGCTCCGTATTCGGCTCATCGCCTGCATCCTCGCCACCATCATCAGTTGTCGAAGCAGGCTCTACATCAGCCCAATACTGCAATTGTGCTATCTGTGACGTGATGTAGTATGGGAATGTATCCCGCTGGTCATTTGACGGATCACGGTTTCTATACATCTCGGAAACTAACGCCAACTTGACCATGTCCGCTTTCGCGCTAAAATCTGCATCTGACAGCTTATCCGTATAGCCGTCAATTGAGGCGGCTAGATAGGAATCTGCCGCCCCCAGAAACGACTCAAGAAGCGAGTCCTCATAGGTGCTGTCAATCCGCAAATATAGCTTTGCCTGAGCAAGAGTGACTGCCATTCAGACCGCCTCCTATGCTATCAGGACAACTGCACCTTGCGGGCAATCATCGCATTGCTGTCGTATACGACCGTACCGAAGCGAATCACGCCACGAAGAGCCGTGCCGTATTTACGCCACAGATACTCGGTGCTGATGGACAGTTCCATGCCCTGACGCTCGAACATCCACACATAGGACTTCAAATCGCCAATATAGAACGGAGCGTAATTCGTTACGGCATCGTTGGCTCCAGTGACACTGATGTTCTGCAGCAGGCTATCCTCGATAACGACGATTTCTTTGCCGCGATACATGTACTTATCCGGCTGAGTAACATCCGGCACGAACAGCGGACGATTGTTGCCATCGTCGAGATTAGCCAGGAACAGGAAGCCAGACTGATTCGTGTAAATCTTTGCCTGATTATAGAACTTCCGGCTCAGGTCTTTGAACAAAGCACTGTTCAGAGCCTTATGGCTAGAGATAGTCGCAGCATTGGCACCGCCAGTACCTGCCAAGGTGCTCAGATGACCGAGCACTGCCGTATTCTCAGAACGAACCGCTGCCAGAGCCAACTCACGACCGCAGATATCCACGATATCAGCAGAGGCATCAGCGATGAGCTGATTGGAAACCGGGATAATCAGACCTTTGTCGCTGACCGTATATTCAGCAGTCCCAAAAGCAATATCATCTTCGGCGATATCCGTCAGTTCATCGAATGCAGTGAATACAAGACTCTGATCTGCAATCGTCGGCCATTTACCAGACGTATAATTCGTCTGGCGAACCGTAATGTAGTCACGGAGCTGAGTGAACTCCGTCCGCTTGTCCTGAATCTGAGCCATCTGCTCGGTCGGCACCAGATAACCGCCTCGCGCATCGACAGACTCAATCTGACCAGGAGTCCCCGGATTGCCGGAAGTATTCGTCACATTCTGATATGCAGCACGTTCCTCATCCGTCATGCCCTTGCCTTTATGCAGAACAAGTTTGTTGAATGCACGACGTGCCAGCTCATTCTGCGGCAGATTGGATGCCGGAGCAGGTGCACCTTTAGCAGCGTTCTGCATGTCTTCAGACTCCAGTTTCTCGGCAATTTCAAGCTGAGCAGAAAGTGCATCATATTCGCCTTTCCACTTTGCCATATCCACAAAATCCTCTTTTTTGATGCAGTCCTCAATCTTTTCACTGAGGGCTGTCATAGCTTTTTTGATTTCATCACTCTTTTTCATTTCGATACTCCTTTCAACTTAGCAAGCAATGCTAATGCCTGACACTTATTAACAACATTATCAACATCATCAACAGGTTTTCCTATTGATGTATCCGGCTTAATCGGTTCTTCGTCTTTTTCCGGCTTATCTCTGGCGGAGAATCGCAATCCTTTCGGAGTCTTCCCGCTATTGACGAATCTCTTGCCTGCACACGCTACTGCGCTGACAGGCTCCAGTAATTCGATATTGAAAATCTCACTAGCCTCTTTGCCAGTCAGCCAGGTCTCATCATTGACCATATCATGGATATAATCATCAGCAATGCCCTCACGAGCCGCCCGCCGATAAGTCGTTTCCAAACCTTCCTGCAAAGTATCCAATGTTTCAGCCATTTTTCGCAAATCATACGAATTGCCATTCGCCAATGCAACCGTCGGTTTGTGAATCATCAGATATGCGTTCTCCGGCATCTTGCGCTCATCGGCCGCAAAGAAAATCTGCGTCGCAATGGAGCAGCACCAGCCGTCGACAATTGCTGTAGTATGGCCATCATGACGAGAAATCATGTTCGCCATCGCAACACCAGCGTTAATCATGCCGCCATCCGAATTGATATAAATGGTCAGGTCTTTGCCTTTCAGCTCATCAAGCTGATCCTTGATTTTTGCTGGCCACTCATATCCGGATTCGACACCCCAAACGCTGGAAAGAAAGTCGCCTTCTGCATCGTCGATGATATCGCCGCTAATGATAATTTCCGCTGTATTGTCTGCTTTATTCGTGATTTTCAACATTGTTCTCACTTCCTTTCTGATAAGCAGCACCAATCTCTTCCAACTTGACGTAGGAACCATTGACCATGTGAACGTCACCATTATCACAAGGCGGCAGGTCAAGTTTGTTCCTCGCCTCATTCACGCTATAAATAGCACTCTGCGTCATTTTCTGCAGGACATCGGCCTGTTGCTGTGGATCACCGCGCAGAATCGTCCATACGTTGAACTTATACCCTAAACCTGCATCTTGTTCTCGCCTGGTCAGCAGTTTCCGGTTCATCTCCTGCTCATAGATAGAGATGTTATACAAAAGCGTATTGACGTAGAACTGCAGGTTCTGCATTGCTGAATTATTGTAAGACGACTTGGTGTAGTCATTAAGATGGTCAGGACTCAGCCCGAATGCGGCCGCAATCTGCAGCGCATTGTATTTTTTCAGCTCGTAGAATTGTGAGTCTGTCAGCTTCATGTTGAGCGGCTGGACATCCCACCCAAGCGGAATACTGAACATCTTAGTCTTGCTATTGCTTATCTGCTTCTCGATAACATTGATGACCTTCTGCCGCTTATCCTCAGACAAATCACCGATATACTTGACTACTGCAGATGCAGTCATGCCATTCTTATACAGGTCATTGAGATAGGTCTGCGACTCTTTGTTTCCGGCCATGCTATCCGCGAGGATTTCTCTCACTGACTTACCGACAAGTCCAGTATCTTCAGTTATCCATGACTTCACATGAATAATATCCTCCGGATGAATAAAATACTGCTTGCCGTTATGGTCGTATTTGTAGTAATACCGCCATAGCGGGAACTCGTCTAAATCGTTCACCCAGACCTGCATGCGTCGAGGATTCAAGATGTGCAGGCCCTTAACCATGCCCTTATCACGTTCCACGAGAGCATAGCCATTCCCCCAATGATTCCGATTGAACTCAAGAGTCGTAAAGAATTGCAAGGGAGTCATCACAGTATTAGTCGAAACACTGAGCGCATGCATGGTATCATGCTGAACTCGGTTTTTTTGAGCGTCCATTAGATAGACAGGCATTTTCCCTAACGACTCACTCAGCACCTTCATGCAAGTGAAATAGGTCACTTCTGAAATATCCGCTGTATAGTTTCCAGCTTTACCTGAAAACAATTCGATAATGTCACTCATTTTTACCGTATTGGCAGAGCCATCATTCTTGAATGCATTTTTAAGTTTGTTCCATAGCTCCATTAATCATCACCACCCATTGCCTTGAGCCATTCATCAGCAGCGTTATCAAAATCGATTCCTTTTTTATTCATGAAATACAGCTTCCACGCATCGATGATCGCATCAATGGGATCGATGCGCTTTACCTGAGTCATTTTGTCAATCTTAATCTCACCGAAGCTATTCGGCTGTGATATCGTCGCATTGACCGCGCTCCACGTCAGCAGTGAATTGGACTTGTCATATTCGACCAGGTTCGCTTTGACTGTGAGCTGGAAGTCAACGGTCGGATCATTGAGCGACCTTGCAGATTGCTTGATTTCAGTCAAGTCACAATCCAGCACGCTCTCCAAATCTGCGAGGAAAGTCGCAGCATTGTGATTATCGTACCCGCATCCAACGACATTCAGCTCATAAGTGCGGATAACCTCACTCAAATCAGCAATGATATGCTTATAGTCTGTCTTAATGCCGTACATGTCAGATGTTAGCGTTATCAGCCCTTGACCTGCCCAAATGCCGTATGGTGCATCATCAGTCCGGATATGCTCCTGTAGTCTCAGCTCCGGCATATAACTATGACTCCAGATATATACCTTGTTCTCCAGAAGCGGAAAGACAAGTGCGATAGATGTCAAGTCACCGCCAGACGATAAGTCAATGCCGAGATAGCAGTCACGGCCTCGCATATCCTGTAGCGTCTTTTCCGTTGCGCAGTCATGCCACTTGTCCAAATCCAAGAGCGCACCGCCAGTATAAGTCACCCATCGATTGAGCGACTTCGTCAGGAAGTTAACCAATTCGTCGCCCTGTTTCTCCTTGGCTTCAATCGCCTTTTCAGCCATTCTTGCCAGCTTTACAGAATTGACGGTTGTATCATCATCCCACAACTGCAAAGGATTTGCTTTCAGCCAATTATTTCTGTCCCAGATATCATCGTCTTTATCCAGCTCGGCAATGTAGACGAACAAGGAGTCTTTCTGAATATTTCCGGCAAGGACTTGCTTGCAAAATTTATAGTGCTCATAACATGGGCCGTTGAGATTGAACCCTGCCGTCGTGATTGCCAGCGTCAATGCATTATCGACCGCGATTTGGCCGTCTTGCATCAATTTATACATCTGATTCGTTGGATGAGCATGATACTCATCGACCACGGCGAGGATGCTACGAAAACCATCTGCAGACTTTGTGTCTCGACCAATCGCCTTGATGACTGTGCCAGTGACAAGTGATGTGATTGTCCGGTCGTATTTGCGGATTTTGTAAAGTCCCATCAAGTCCGGATCAGACTCAATGAACTTATCCACTTCATCCCAGACGATATTCGCCTGGTCTTGTTTCGTTGCTGTGCAAAATATCCGCCCGCGCTTGTAATCAGAGAACGTTGCCCGGTCGTTACACATCCCGCCAGCAAGAAACGATTTTCCATTTTGTCGGCCCATCTGAATATAGGCTTCTCGATACCGCAGTATTTTCGACCGCTTCTTCCGCCATCCAGTGAGTGAGCCGACAATGAAGTTTTGAAATCCACGCATTGTCAGCTTCTTTGCTTCGACACCTTCGCCAATCGTAAGCTGATTCGCAATGTCGATATGCTTTTCTGCTTCATGGACATCGAAGACATACTCGCTATTCTTATCGGCCATGTCATCCAGATGCCGTTTACACGCCTGATATTCAGCTTTCCCGCAGATACGCTTTCCGCTGACAATCAGCTTCGCATAAGCCGTCGTCCTGTCAGCCACTTTCCTCATATTCTCAACCCTTTAAGAATTTTAAATACTTGTTTTCAGCCTTTTCCTCGACCTTCGGAACGATGAGCCGCAGCCTATCTGTCGTTGCCAGTCCTAATCGAGCCGAACACTTGAAGATAGTATCTTCTGCTTTTTTTTGGACAGTCAAATAAGGCGATACCGTCAAGCCCATTTCCGTCTTGATAACATCACCGTATTTGTGCAATTTTTTGGCAGCCGAGATGTATTTGTCAACCGCATCCGCGTACATTGCCACATAATGCTTGTCGAGGTTATCGAGAAACGGCACTTTCGCTGCTTCCCTCACAACTCTGAGATATTCAGCCTTTGCAGTATCAGATAACCACTCCGGAACGCTTTCCTCCAGATCATCACGGTCAATCTTGATTGCGCTCTCCTGAGCCTGCCGCTTAAGTTTATCCGACTTGCTGATTTTTCCTGTCGATATAGCTACAACTTTCCTTGGTCGTCCGCTACATCCCTTTGTTCCTGCCATACTATCACCTCCCTCCCCTGATTTCCCTAGGGCCGATTTTTTTGGCATTTTTGCCGAAGAAAAGAGCGACGTGGTGGAAGGATAAAAACCTTAAAACTTTTTAACCGTCCCCTTGGGGGCAAACCACCCTAGCCCTGCCCCCGACGAATCGCCAAAAGCTTTGACCGCATCTCATCCAGCTCATCGCCGCCCCGATTGTACGTCTTATGAATCATTTCATGCGTCCGATTAGACACCACGATGAGATTACTGAGAGACAACGTCAGGTCTGGCCGTTCATCCGGAGTATAAATATGATGCACGACTTTTCCCTCAGTCATCCGCCCGCAGTATTTCAGCTCGTACTCATCAACATAATGCGCTCTCTGTCTTGCCGCCTTAGCTATCTTTTTCCACTGCGCTGTATAGTAGAACGCATGTGATGATCTTCTGTCTTGCTGAGAGCACTGACATCTTTCACCTTGCTTTATCTTCCGCCCGCATTGCTGACATATCTTAACCAGCATCTTTAGCCTTCCTCGTCTTCTTCGGCTTCACTGTCTCAGTCTTCACTGCTTCAGCAACGATGACCGGAACGCTGCCCATCTTCAGCTCAATAGCCGCCATCAGCCTGTCCTGGCCAGATATCACATTGTTATCTTCATCAATGACAATCGGGACTTTGAATCCCTGCTCATAGATAACCTTGACCGCCTTATCAATGTCAGCCTGTTTGACTTTCTTGCTCGGCATTTTGATATCTGGAACAGCCTTTTCAAATATTCCCATAATAGCACCTCCATTTCTACATACGGAAAAGGAGCCGTCCTGTTTCGGACAGCTCCTCGCGCATGTGTTTGTATTGTTTCAATATCCGGGGATTGGATTTGATGTTATTATCATACCACCGTTTTTACTGAAAAGGTGCTCATTTTTTGTTCAAAAAATTTTCAAAAAATGTTCACGCATAATAAAAGGGCTTGCCAGCCCTCCTATCTATGATGCAAATTGAATCTGCTCTCCTGCTCTCTCTCCGAACAACATCATGGCCACGGCCTTTGTGCCACCATTGACTCTGCGTCTGCATGTGCTATGACTGATATGCAGTGATGATACCATCTCGTCATAGCTCTGGCGATAGAGATAATACATTTTGACGGCATCTTTCTGATCCGCCGGAAGTTTATCGATGCATCGCTCAATCTTCCGCACTTGTCTTTCCAGTTTCTGCACCTGCTTTGCCTGCTCTTTGTAGCGGATAGCTTTGTCAGCTCTGGACTCCACTCCATTCAGCTCATTTTGCCCGCCCGGATTCGGCTCATACGACGCAATCTTCGCATCACCAAGACTGTCCTCCATTTCCTTTAGGTCTTCTTTCATATTCGAGATAGCGACCTGGTAATATACCATGTTTCTGAGATACCCTTTTGTCAACCGGATATAGTCGTTACAATATATCATGCGCGATCACTCCTTTGATGATTAACCGTCTATCTTCATCCTGCTGCACCAACGCCGACTTTTCTTATAGATTATCTCTGCGACCAATCCAGTATCAATATTGCACATCCACGCATAGAGCAGCACATCTGCAATCTCTTCCTGCAGGTCTTCATCCGCATCGATGGCTGGCTTGTCTGTCGGATTGAGTCCGTCCAATGCTCTCCGCAGCTTTAGAGCAGCCTGACCTAACTCGCATGACTCCTCTGCCAGACCTGCCAGCATCTCCTCTTTGCCTAAGATATTTCTGACCTGCTGCATCCGCCCGCTGACATGCTCCAAAGCTTCCAATACTTTCTGCATAGTTCCATCTCCTTTAGAATAATCCTTCTTGTTCTATTTCGTCAATAATTCTGACTTTGCCTTTTAACAAGGGGTACTCGACAAATCCTGTGGGTTGTTTTCTTGTATACATTTCATAGTTTCCTTCCTTTCTCGACATATCGTGTGGTATAATATTCCCATCCATATTTTGAAAGAGGGGATTATTATGGGATGTGTTGCCTTTGGCTTACCAGAATTTAAGGTAAATAGAGTTTTAGAGTCCACCGATGGTAGAAGCCTCCGCTATGAAGTCGAAACCCGCGAGAAGCCCACCAAATGCCCCAGTTGCGGTGCGACTGGTAAATTAACAATCCATGCAAGTCACAACAGAGAGGTTCGCGACCTTTCAATTTGCAGCAAATTAGTATATCTTGGAATTAAATTCAAGCGGTACAAATGCCATGCCTGCGGCAAAACTTTCATCGAAACCGTAGAAAGCGTTGACGATAGTATGTTTACTAAGCGTCTACGAGAAGAAATTGTAAACCGAGTCTTAAAGCGAGATACATTTACCAGAATAGCATCTGACTATGCAATATCAGATAAGTCTGTTCGCCGTTTATTTGACGAATGGGCTGGAAAACATAGATATATGCTTAATTATGAAGCCCCTCGTATTCTCGGTCTTGACGAAGCTCATATTGACGATAAATACCGCCTTGTCGTAGTCGATATTGAAAGCAATATGCTACTTGATATGCTTCCTAACAATCAGCCGCAAATGGTCATCAGCTATCTAAAACAGCTCGATAATAAAGACAACGTAGAAGCCGTAACTATGGATTTCTTTAAGGGCTACGCAAATTATGTTGAAAAAGCATTTGCACCTCATCACCCCCTAATTATTATTGACAAATTCCATGTCATTCAGCTTATCAACCGCCACATGGATTCCATCAGAAAAAGCATCCATAGGCAAGAACAGTTATCCTCTACTAAAGTAGCCAAAAAGCTAAAAAACGAAAGGAAGCTCTTCATGGCGAATATAGAGGACTTAGACGATGTAAGCCGCAGCAAGGTAGAAGAATGGAGTAAGCTCTATCCTCAATTAGGAGCCGCACATGCTTTGAAAGAGCAGTTCCGTGCTATCTACCAGTTGCCTAATCGTGAGCTTGCATCTAAGGCATTCGACCAATGGTGCAACGATGTTCCCAATGTTCTCCCAGAGTTCATCTCGCTTCGTGATACGCTTGCTGGACGCAGAGAACACATACTCAACTACTTTGATTCAAGATTCACTAACGCCTTTGCTGAGAGTGCCAACAACATTATCAAAGGTATTGAGAAACAGGGAAAAGGTTACAGCTTTGACACTCTGCGTGAGATTGCTCTTTTCAGTGTTAGAACCAAAATCCAAGAGAAATTCGTAGCTAAAAATGCTGTTTATTTCAAATCGTGGACTTTCTAATTAACCATACTCTTCAAATCTTTCGCATGACCGAAATATTTTCTTATTGTTTACCCATCTTTGTAACCGTCTAATTTTCTTTGGAGCATTATCCTTGTCATAAATCATCACATAAGGGTCATAATCGTTATCTCTTAACCAATAAACTCTATGCAAATCCTCATCAAAAGTGCTCCAATAGTTTGTTAGACAATACACTTTCTTCTTACGGTAATTCCCAACATTTGAGAACTCATTAAACAAGGTTAGTTTTTTTTGCACGATAGTATCTTTTGGATTATCCCACGCAAAATGCAGAACACTAAACTTTATTTGGTTCATCTTTTCAATAACATTCTTTGTGAGAAGCCTTGCATCAAATCCTTGATTAACATCAACCATAGCCTTAGAATCAGCAAGTTGAGACAATAAATCATCACGTTCTGGGCAAGCAAGTAAATTAGGGTCACATAATTTGATTTCCTTCTGTCCATTCCACCACTCTGACAAATCAGCCACCTTACGACTTTGCTTGCCCTCTTTCCCTGCTACAATGCAGAACGGACAACCTCTAGGACAACCGCGACTAAGAAAACCATAAGCCGTGTCTGTAATTCCATATAGTGAGTAGTCTGGATAGATATGCTCTATCTCATCTGGAAGAACACGCTTATCATCTGTCCCACAACCTGCTACATCTGCTCCCTGCGTTCTCAATGCCTCTACAATCCCCATATTCTTAGTAAAGACACAAGCACCTATCAGCTTGTCATGTGGATTAAATAAACTATCTCCACCAAGCACATCATCAGGAGTAAGCAAGTCTACTGTGTCCCCTTGTGACTTATGCCATGCAGACAACTTCATAAGCACTAAGTTTGGGTAACTTGTACAGTCAACATCTATCAGTCCTATGTTCATTTCTGTGATTCACCTCTTCCCCAAAACCACATTCACACATATTCCTTAAGGTCTATCCTACAGATATAAAACTAAGGTAAAACCACACTATTTATCGGAGGCCCTCTTTATGCCTCTTCATATTTTCTTTTTGCAAAATGGATTTGCACCAATCATACCACTCACTCATCAATGTACCTCCTCGAATTCGTACTCTTTGAATTTATACTCAAACATCTTACGCCGAAGCTGGTAGTCTCGCGTCCTGTATCCTTTAACCTCGACGACTTTCTGCCGACCGCCTGGAAACGTCAGCAGGAAGTCAGCCTTATATGTTATCGGCTTAACTCTTTTGCCAGCTTTGTTGACAAATCCCGGCTGTAATGTAAATTTAGGCTGCAACTCCAGTTTTACAAGCTGCTTGTGCTGGAGCATAGACTTATATAGCAGATAATACTCAGCCTCTCTTAATGACGGAAACTTGTGACCGTCAATCTCCGTCCTCTGATTCTTGTATTTCGACACTGCTGAATCCCCCGTAATACTTTATCTCATCCGCTATATTTTTGATTAATATACTCATCATGCAGTTTGATCCTATAAAATCACCGTCATTGCTGAATATAAGGTCTTTTGCCGGACAATCCGAACATGATATGTCAAGATATACGTTATAGTGCTTGTCATTTTTATACTCTTTACACTTCTCTGTCTTATATGCCGACAGGAAGTCTTTCAGCTTTTCAAGATCTTCTATCTTCATTCTTCCTCGCTCCATCCCCCGACTGGTCGCCACAGATGCAGGATATTCTCTTTCCTGCCATAGCCATGCACATACTGTGAATGTTTCGGATGAATCTGATGCACTTCTTCCTCTGGCTCCCAGAACACGTCTTTAACAGCGCACATTTCCGTCCAGCTCGGCAGCTTCTTTGTCTCGCCGTTATATGACACGCTAACGTGCTCCCATTTTCCGTTATCATCAACAGATGCCATGAAGGTCATAGTCTTTTTACTGTCTCGCAAATTCAGATAACCTTCTATACCAGCCATATCGCCATCCACCGTCTTTACCTGATTCAAAATCTGAACCTGTGTATCTTCTGCTATTTTGTCAAAACTTTTCATACTCTCACCTCACCAAAACGAATACCGATAATCGTTTTCTTCCCAACGCTCCGCATCGTGTTCCTGCTCCATCCACTCGGCTTGCTTATCATAGCAAAAGCCGCAATCATCATTGCCATTATCTGCACACATACAGCAATTATCCTCATGAAACGAGTGCATCAGCTTGACTAACTGCTCATTTGACAAGCTGTTTATCCACTCACGATTAGTCATTACTCACACCTCCATTATCAATATCTTATCTTCTTATAAGCTAACCAATCTGTGACGCCCATGACAAGATTTGCCGAACACTGGGCTGCGATACATAATTCTACGCTTACCCCTGTAAATATGATAGCAATAACACTACCTAATAACGCCGCCGTAAGATTAACTGTCTTAGATAAGCTATTCCACTTTGTCAGTTTATCGCCTCCTATCTGATGGTTTATAGCGTCGTTTACTACCGTAAACCATAGTGTTGAAGATACGGCATTTAGAATAGCTAATCCGAGAAACCTGATTTCAGGAACAGCCAGTCCTTCAAAGCTAACAAGCGCGAAACAAATAATGTCTATGTTGATTATCCATAAGAAGTGATGTCTGTAAAAGTCTTTGAGCTTATCGGACTGTATTGAAGCATTGACTACGGCTGCTAAAGCTGTGGTTAAGATATTGGCCGCTGCTAAAACGCTTGAGCTTATCAGACTTATAAAGTACACTTGGATGACGGGAGAAGTCGCTGAATAAACTAAGTCCATTACAGCGGTGCCGCCAAGAAGATATAACTTTACTATTTGTGGCATCTTACACCTCCTAACTCGTCACCTCGAATTAGATTTATGCTCCTGCTTTAACCATTGTTCTACGCCCAACAAGCAGAAATCTTCTTCAACGCCATCATACGAACAATGTTCTACATAAGCACATACGGCACAACCAGATAACGATATATTTCTGACGAACTTTGCTAAGTCATCGTCCGATAAACTTCTGATGTACTCCGCTTTAGTCATTGTCAACCTCCTGTAATAACCACTCAGCCAGTCCGTCAGTACATTTGCCGTCACAACAAGTCCTAGTTCCGTTATTATGACTGCAATAATAGCAACAATCTCCTTCTCTCATGTCAACAATAAACTTTAACAACTGCTCATCCGTCATTGACCGAATCTTATCTGCATTTGTCATTGTCAGCCATCCTTAACCAAAAATAAATTCCTTCCTGACATAAATCATCAAACTCGTACCAATCTGTGCTACAATGATAATCATCTTGCAACTTATCGTATTCGCTGTAAATACACATCGAACACGCACCTTTACTAATCGCTCTAGCTAAATATGTATCTGATAGTGACATTAACCATTGTCGTTTAGTCATTGTCAGCCCTCCTAATCATCTTCTCAGCCCTGCGAATCATTCTACCCCTCGGCATATTCTTAGCCCCCATACTGTGCATTTTCCTTGCCAGTTCCCTGCCATCTTTATAGCCTTGTCGAAAGACACGCACACTACCTTTCAGCCATGATTTCATCGTTTTTATACTCCTCTTTCAGCCATTCTTCCCATTTATAACAATCACAAGCAAAATCACGGTTGTCAACGATTGCCAAACAACTTGCTAATTGTTTGTCCGTCAACGTTCTTAGCCAATCGCCATTAGTCATTGTCAGCCCTCCTATAACTCTTTCGACACTTCCAACAGCAACCGCCGAATCAGCCTGATTTCCTCTTTCACTCTGGTGGGAGTAGTTTCTCTTAATATACTATCTGCCCCATAAGGACTAATGAGCTTTCCGTCTCGAAACAATGACGGATATTCTTTATCAACTTTTTTCAGCAAAAATTTTGCCATTTTCAATTCATCAGTTTTCATTCTTTCGCCTTCTTTCGCTTTTCATTCTTCACGAACTCAACGAATTGTTGATGTCTCTCCCACATATCCCTGCGCCTTTGCTTGCGTTTGCGGATTTGTTCAATCGGCTGGACACGCCACTGCAATCTGTCTAGCATTTAATCACCTTTTTGCTCATTAATTATTACGCTCCCCAAATCCCATGCTTGTGGTATTCCGTTGTCAATCATGCAAAAACCGACAATCAGAAATGGACAATCATTGCAAAACTCATTATCAGCACGCTTCTTACAATTATTTTGCAATGTCTGTGCGGCTTTAATCAGCTTTTTATTGCTAGTCATTGACAATCACCACCTGCCAATTTCCAATCCTTAAAAGATGGGTAGTGATACGATTCTCGACGAAAAGGATACTTTTCAAATAAGCAATTACCGTTACGCCCTTTCGTGAGTTTTCTCATGGCTGAGCCAAGACCGTTGCTCAGCATGTATAGAGTGTAATCGTGAGTTTCCTCGCCTTCCAACATAATGTCGATATATTCCTGAATTGCACATAGCAGCATCCTTGTTTCTTGATTGTTAAATTTAATTCTATTTTCTGCCATCTTCGCCACGCTCCTTAAACATTGGCTCACCCTCTGGACGATTTCGCTTACCCCTGTTATCCCAGAAATGCTTACATTTGCCGTCTTTGTAATGAATTTCTGTAAATATCGACTGTCCATACTGGTCTGCATACGCTGTATAACGATAACATTTATTTTTTAGCGGGCAATCATTTCCGTGACACATTGTTATATCCGCCATTACTCTTCACGCTCCTGTGCCTTCTTTTTAGCTGTCATACGCTCTATTTCAATAACTTCTGCGTGTTCTCCCAGAGGCAATCCACAACCATATCTGCATGAAATCTTGGCCTCTTTTTCTGCTTCGTTTTTATTTTTAGCATGAACGGTTATTTCCGTATCTCGTATAATTCTTACCTTGCATTTATAATCACTCATTTTTCCACGCTCCTAAAAATGATATCTTGACCGATAATATCCACGCACTTTAAGTAATTGCTCTGCTTTTCTGCGCTCTTTCAGTTCTTCCAAATACTTAATTATTTGTCGTGCTTTTCTCGACCTTGGCTTTCGCTCTAAGGACACGTTTTCTAAATATGTTATACATTCGTCCAACGTCATTATTTTTACCTGCCATTTCCCTGACAACATCAATGCAATGGCCTACAGCCATTCTGTACATTACTTCTTCCATGTAGCCGTATTTTTTATAATGCTCAGCCACGTTTTGCATACGCTTAATTGCTTCGTCAGAATCAATCATCATGGAAATTCAGCCCTTACTTTTTCTTTTGCCGCAATCAGCCCTATATCTACCTTTAGCCATTCTTCTTCCTGCAACTTTTTATGCAACATTTTCAGCCCGTCAGCGCAGTCGCCGACTTTATCGCATATAAGTTCTGTGTTTGTTTCTTTTGCATACTCTTGAACCGGGCACTCATCACACTCGCCGTTTATCGCTTCTTCAATCCGCTGCCAGAACACATCAATCGTCATTGAGTTCACGCTCCCAAGGCTTTACACTTTTAATTTCAGCTTCTTTTTCTGACGTAAGTAGTGCTGCGCTTAATGCACATACAAACTGTATTTTAAGTTCATCCGCATCGTTATTTGTTTTTTGTGCAATATTTTCGACAATCTTGCCGAGCACCCATCCTAATTCCTGGGTATCCAATTCATCATATCTCGCTTTAACGTTATCCTTGTCCGTAGTGTCAATTATTAATTTCATTGCGTTCACGCTCCATCCTTTGAATAATAATTATCGCCGACTCAAGCCCATCTCTATAATCAGTACAATTCCCGTGCATTTCGCTCTCAATTGCATCAATAACTCTAGCTGCAAAATCATGTTTCCCCTGCTCATATGCTTGCTGAATTAATCTATCTGTATATTTTTCAATCGCGCTCATTTGCTTTCACGCTCCAGTTTATTAAATGCTTCTTCGAGCCTAGATGCTATCGTCTTAAATCCAATCTGTACGCAAATATCATGTACCGCATGGGCTTTCCACACTTCTTTCTCTGCTTCATCTCTAACATTTTTGCTAATTACATCATTAAGCACAGCTCCAACTACATGAGATAATTCTTTGATAGTCATATCTTTTATTTTCAAATTCACACATCTGATTTCGCCATCGGCTTTTTCGATTTCTACAATCAATTTACCTTTACTCATTTCCTCTGCCACCTCGCTCATAAATCAATACTTTGAAACGCCTACAATCTTCTCTAAAAAATCATCCACCTTGCAATCATGGATATGTAATTTCTCCCCGCTGGCGAAGATTACATCAACGCCAGCCCCTTTCTGCTTGACGCCAGCAATTTCACCGACATTAAGCAGCGCATCACCTATTTTTGTCCAAAAAGCCATCATTACACCGCCTTTCCCACTTCTCCACGCACTCCATCACATACTCCCTGCTGCAAATATACTTACAAGGACACTCACAGCCGACATACCACCAGTCATTACTGACGCGCCTGACGCTGGCCTTCCCCTCGCACATCTTACAGTCTGCCAATTCTATCTTTTCTAACTCTTCATCTGTCACTACGTCGCTCCTCGTCTTCTCTCTTCGCTATGATGCACAATGACCAAATGCCCAGGAGCGTCAACAGCGAAAAGCAATATCCAATGCTGCATCCAACAATCAGTCCCCAATAATAGTCAGTCATCCTTTGCCAGCTCCTTCATCAGCTTTTCTCGAAGCTCAGATTTCCCCATCTTCCGCTTCTTGCGCTTTTCTCTCTGCAGGCAGTCATCGATATATCCCATTTTCAGCCGCCCAACTTGAGACGGTCTCTTTCGATTTTTACAGACCATGATCTCACCTCATTCCGGCTTCGACTCCATGACCGTCAAAAGACATTTCTTCTTGATATTCCTGACATACGGCAGCTTCCCATATTTTGCCGCCAGACTGACACCATATTTCGTCACGAAATCCCCCAGAGGAGTCGTTGAGCGATAGCCCATCTTGACCGCGACTTCTCGCATGCTCACTTTAGGCTGAGACAGATATTTCTGCAGTTTTTTCCACTTGCTCACCTGCTCTCGCATGGGCATAGTCTTGGCAGGATTGCAAATCGGCTTCGCCGCCCGCTTTATCTTGCCATCTTCCGCGATCCATCCTCTCGCAATATAGCCATCGAGGATAGAGCCAATGCCTAGCGGCTTCCCCTCCCAGATAACCTCATGTCCTTCTTTCCGGAGTAGTGGTCTCCTTGGATATTTTGCCCGGAAATCATCCTCTGCTTTCTTTGTCCAAACAAACATCTTCCTTCCTCCCCCGATCCATCACTTTCTGCAGCTTCTCCCTAATCTGCGGATAAGTAAGCTCTCCTGACTCAAGTTTGTCATTGATCCGAAATGCATGGCGACAGGTCTTCATCATAGCATTGCCTTTATACCCAAATTCGTCCAACATAGCCATCAAGAACGCTGCTGTCATTTCTCGCACCGCCCGCCCCTCGATGGCTTCATAGTGATTGTTGAACTTGCAGTTCTTAGTAAGTCCTGCCTCCAGTTTCACTTCATCCATCAAGAACTGGTCAATCTCTTTGATATTCACATTCCCGGAGATAATCGCATCGAACTCGCTCTGCATCTTGTCTCTCAGACGAAGTATCCGCCCGCGGCCGAATCCATATCTTTCATGGACAGTCAGCATGAATATAGATGTAAGATTGGATATCGCATTCTTTCTGCATAGCATATCATCCCGAATCTGCTCGGCATATGTCCTGGCGATGCCTTTCCGCGCTGCCTTTGCCGCTTTTTTTGCTTTGTTATAGCCTTTGTTGATTGCTTTGTGCTCTTTGCGCTTCCGGCTTCTAGCAAAACTCCCCATCAGTCAGTCTCCTCCGTTCTGACTTCGCGGATGAACGGCTTATCCAATGGCTCCATTTCCAAGAAATGCCGCTTGACATATTCCTCGCCCATCTGCGATGCCGACTCGAAGTCGCTGGCCTTGACTCTGACCTCATAATCCATACCAATCGTGACCGTTATTTTATAATCCTTGCATTCACTCATATTTCCTTTTACCTCACTTACGCCCTGATTCTCGTCAGATTTGCTCCTAACTATCGTCTATATCGTTTTAGGTATAACTATATACCTTTGCTTTTTCAAAGCCTTTCACGGCTCTCCTGCTAAGTTTTCAGACAATGATTTTATCAATGCACGATTTCCTTTGCATCTTTTGCACTGACAATAGCCGCGAAGTCTCCTCTTTCCAGAAGACGGTCGCGGCTAACAGCAATGCGATATGCTTTTGACGCAGCCTCGGTTCTAGACTGCGCTTCAACATAGAGATTCAGATGGCTCACCAAAGTCACATCAACCTCATATCTCATTTCGCATCACCTCCCGCAACTATCCATGCTACTCTCTGACTACTTCGCCAGATTATTCGTCTGGCCGTCCGTTTCGGCATTTTGCCGTTTAGATACTTCTCTAATGCCCTCTTTTGCCTGTCAAGCTCCTGCTCGACTCTCTGCCTGGTCTCCCCTTCAAGCTTCTCCAGCCATCGTGTTGTCTGGTTAATCTTCTCCAGCATTCGCATCACCTCTAAATTCCGTCGTATGGTTCCTGCTGCTCTAACGCGAGATATTCTTTGGCTTTTTTCGCATCGTCGGTATACGACAATGTATCACCATGAAAATGCATTGCTATCATCGCACCAGTCTCGACATTTCGCGCTTTTTTGATTTCTAAGAGCGTATTCCAGAGATGGCCTTCTTCCACGCCGAACATTGACCTGCTGTCCTCTTCGTCCAGCCGTGAAATGTTTATCCACAAATCAGCTTCGTTCTTCATGCTGGAGCCTTTTGCCAATGACTGCCCATTACTCGACATCTGCGCGACCATCATCACGACGATATTCAGCTCCTGCGCCATCGTCTTGAGCGTCCGGGCTGCCTGTTCCATGACCTGCCACTCAGCTCGATTGTCCTTGAGATTCATCGTGTCCATTCGGCCGACATAATCTACCACCACAAACTCCACGCCGTGTTGATTAACCATTCTGCGAACCTCTGACACGACATTCGAAATTTGCAAATCCGGAATCGTCAGAATGTGAATCTGTTTCTGCGCATATTCCTGCGCTTTACCTGACACCTCCTGAAGTGCCGTCGCCCCCCATTCCAGACTCAATCCGTTCCTCATCTCAGAATACGAGTATTGAGTCAACATCGATGAGAATCTCAAAGCTTGTTGTTCATTGCTCATTTCGCTATTCAGGTACAGCGCACTCTTCTGACCGACATATGCCACATCACGAGTGATATTCATAGCAAGGGCTGACTTGCCGACACCACTGGCAGCAGACAAGATTACTAAATCGCCTTTTTCAAAACCACCAGTCCGTTTATTAAGCTGGCGAAATGATGTGAACGCTACAGCCTTATGACGCTTATCTTTGTCCATTCGGTCAAGCACCGTCGATATCATCAGCTCGCCCATGTCTTTCGGGCTGAGATATGACCGTTTCGCTGTTATAGGCTCACGTTCCAGGCTCGCCTGCTCCAGCTTGTGATATATCTCGTCCGGATCAGCATCGTTCTGCATTTCCGTCTGCACACTGGCAATGAGCCTCGTGATTTCACGATATGCCGCCTTTTTCTTGATTGCCGCAATGGAACTCTTCAGCATGTCACGTTTATCATTCTCGCCGTAATCCCCGCCAATCACGGCATTGACATAGAGCATGTTAATCTCTATGATTGGCCGTCTGAGCTTAATCTGCTCAAGCTGACTGCCGTATAACTTCATCACGGAAACCAGCGACAAATCTCGTTGTTGCGCATAGATACCCTGCAATAATGCGAATACTTGCTGATAGCACTCGTAGTAAAAGTCATGAGCCTTCAACGCATCGAAGACGTAATCGATCTCTTGCCGTTTCGCATTGAGCAAAGCTGATATCACCATCTCTTCACTCGCCGCATCGGATAGACTTATTCCTGCCATATGTTACCCTCCCATACTTGCTGGTCGTTTGCGATAACTGCCATCCGGCATCTTGATAAGCTTGCCAAGCTTTGATGCAGACTTCTGCTTATCCTCGTCATCATAGCCATCGCTTTCCCACCGCTTGAGAATTGACTCGACATAGCCCATACTTCTCTTGTTGCGTAGGCTGGCCCTCTGGATTGCTCTGACTACCAGCTCTGCACCGTAGTGGTCTACATCGTCCTCAAGCTTCTCGTATTCCAACGGAGACGGTACTGGCCTTATTTCCTCCACGAACGTTTTAAGGGCATCGTCAAAAGTCGTCGTCGTCGAATCCTGTTTTTTTTCTGAGTCCCCTATACTTTTCAAGTTACTACTCTGTATCTTTCTACTACTACTCTTATCTCTATTCTCTAATCTCTCTACTCTACTCTCTTGCGAACATTTTTTTGAGGTTTGTTCGCACACTCGGCGAACACTCGGCGAACATTGTTCGCTTTTTCCCCCTTGTATCAGCAGATTTTTTTCAGCCGCCCGCTTTTCTCGCATTCTTACTGCAGCTTTTGTCTCACTACCTATCATGTTCTGGAGCTTAGTCAGATACAGTGCACCATTTTCCTGTACTTCGATTAATCCGATTTCTTCCAGGAGCTTCATTGCAACTAAAACCGTGTCTTTATTTGTCTTCGTAATTTTTGCCAATTTTTCAGCATCATACGGCACAAGAATTTTACCGACTGTGCGAATTAACATGCCTTCATTTGTCAGCGATTTAAGGCACAATTTTAGGTAAAACAAGACATAGTCTTTTCCGTTGGTTTGTTCTTCTAACCAATCAATCGCATCATCGTCAAAAAAATCCTCTTTCAGCTTTAACCAGTAATATCTTTTACTGTCTGTTACCGACATAATTATCCCTCACTTTTCTTCATATTTTCATCAATAAACAATCCGTATATTGCCGCTATTTTTTCATCGATTTTAACAGGTTCTAAATGGTATTTATTGCAGAAATTCTCGTGACCGATTTTATGCGCTTCTGTGTGATGTTCCCAACATAACGGAAGACATGGTCTGCCAAGATGATTGACTATCCTGCGATTGTTTCCAGCTCCGACAGTGCCGCCCAGAGCGTGATGCAACTCGGCTTTCCGACCACAGACAACGCATCTTTTATGCAGTGCTGCTACATAGACATACCTCGGTATGTCCTCGCACAATTTCCATAAAGGCTCATCGCTGGCAACACCATGTGTGAGCATAAAATCAATCAGATATGTTATGTACTTTCGAGCGATTTCAACCGAGCAATTTGACAGAGAAAATGTCTTCGCTAATGTTGGAGTTTGTAACGTCAAGAAACTTTGTTTCGTCATAGCTTTTTCCGCTTCCAAAGGAGTATAGCCTGACCATATGCAAATATCCTGCAATAGCGCATATATTTTCTTTCTCTGTGCCGTCGTTATCTTGCGACCATCCGCAAAATCAACAAGCACAGATTCTGTCCTGTCCTGTAAAAAATCATCCGCATTTTTACAAGGTACTTTCACCCAGATATTACCGTCTTTTATTCCTGCAACAAAACCATTTAGCACACTCATATACACACCTCATAACTATGCGTGCATTGTTGATAATGCACGCATTTCATGTTATAATATGACTATGTCATTTAAGGCATGTAATTTTCCTGAAGAGAGCCAGCGTCCGCAAAAACTACGGCTCTCTTTTGCTTTGCTTACAACAAACCTCTGAGCCTCATCAAATATAACCAAACCCATACACCAATCCCTACTCCTGCCGCAAATATGCCATACCAAACGATTGGCATGAAATACGGCATCCAAAAATCTTTCTTCAACTCATGCAAGAAATGCATGTCTACCATCCTCCTGCGGCAAAATCTGTCATTCCCATCAGGAATACAGACCAGATAATCAGCACGATGATGAATAACAGAGTTTTCACCATATGCTCAATTTTCTGTATTCTGCATCTTTTTTTTTCACATCTCTCCCTGAACGTTACCACATTTGTCATAGTCGCATCCTCCTTTAGACGATGCCCACCTTTTCAAGCAGAGCCTGCTTGGGTATCCGCCCGCGGATGACCAGCTTGCCCTGGGCATCTCGTTCTTTGTTTATTTTTTGCATAACCTTATAAGCTGTGCTCAGCGAGCACCGCAGCATTGCCGCGACCTCCTTTGGCACCATCATCTCCGGATCTTTAAACATGTTGCATCTCCTCCAAAAAAATATAAGCTCCCCAGCTCGTTTTTGCAGTTTTTCCCCATTTGGCTTTACTCAGCCCGCATGATATTATTTTCTTGTAATACCTCCTTAAATAGCTTTTCTGCCATAGTCCATCGTTGCTTTTTGCTGGCGATGGGCTTTTATTTCTTGCAAACTTACGCTAACTTATCTTTTGGGGCAACTAGGTCGGTAAAAAAAATTTTGGCTATGTCATCCATAGTCAGATGAAGAGCCTTGGCTATACTGCTGATGTCATTCGCAGTAAACCTTGTACGACCATTTTCCTTCATACTCAATTTCGACGGTGATATTCCTATTTCCTGTGCTAACGTCTTCTGTGTAAATCCACAACGAACTCTTGCTGCTCGCAACTCGTTTATGTTTACCATACAAGCACCTCCTTCCTTTTGAGTCAAATACAATATTATAATATTACTCTTTGGGGCAAAAGTCAACACATTTTTATAGCTTTGTTGCCAATAAAGGCAATTCTTTTCAAGGTAAGAATGATATAATGTTGATTGAAGGAGTGATATTTATGCAATGTCGCTTTAAGGAGCTTCGACAAGAAAAAGGCTTGACGCAAGAAGAGTTTAGGATACTTTTCAACACCAGATATCATCGTAACTATACGCCTTCAGCCATATCAAGATTTGAAAATAACAAGCGAATACCGGAAACAGCAGCATTAATTGACTTTGCTGATTTTTTTCATGTCTCATTAGATTATTTACTAGGAGTATCTGATAAGAAACAAGAAATATCAATAACGAGCAAGCCTATTCAGGTTACTGCAACCTTCGACACTCAAGTCATAATAACAGCAGAAGAAAAATCCTTACTAGAAGCATATCGAAATGCATCCAATCGAGACAAGAACATCGTGGACGCTGTTCTAAAGCCATCGATTTCGGGTACTGAGAATCAAAACGTGAGTTAAGACAATGAGGAGGTGTCTTAATGTTCTACTTCGACCGCAAGGCCAAAATTGTTCTTGGTTTCAGCTTCATCGTTTTACTATGCTCCATTATCTATCTCATTGGCTATTATCAAGGCGCAACAAAAGATATTGTTAAGCCCGCAGAATCTCAGCAGGAAGATACCATACCAGCACCACCAGACAATCGTCTATGCATTAGCGCAGAGACATTTATCCCAAACTTCAACTCATTTTACATTGAGAAAATTCGCATCTTGACATTCCAAAACAATCAAGCTAACGCTGTCAAATTTATCAATAACGCTCGTTCTGTCGATATTATTGGCAAAGGTGATCCTCAAAACCTTGATAGCATTGAAATTATATTCCCAAAATACGACAAGAAAGCATATGATGAAGGCACATCAGCCATAGCCGCCACTATCTTAGCAGTAAGTCCATCATCTGTCACTGGCGGTCGTTATTACATCATAATGGACCTCATGGGGCAACTCGGTCTGAATGATGAAAACGATGTCAATAACGCCAGCGGGATAAAAAAATTTGATTACAACGGAAAACGATATACTGTAGTATATGACGGCAATAGAGTCATATTCTCAGCTAGAACGATTCCGCAATAATTGCATAGGGAAAAGAGCCACCGTGGACGAGTGGCTCTCTGTGATAGGGAATGTATATATTTGAGAAGGAGGTCAATATGGATGAAGCCCCGGCTTGTGTCCACCGAGGCTTATGTTTGTCGACAAGATTGGCTCTGTCAGCCCTCGTTCGAGATTTGTGCTCCACGCCCGTGGACACGCGGCAGAACAAGTAACCGCCCATGAGTAGTCTTGAACTCATCTACATGCATATTATATCACAGCAATATTTCGTTTATCAACAGACAAAACAAAAGAGCTGGCAATTGCCAAACCCAGCTCTTTCTCGCAGATTGGCTCTGTTAAGCCCTTATCCATGATTTGCTTTCGGACAGCCGAGTCCAGCACGACAGGATAAGTAGCCGCTTGTGAAATTGACACTCCCCATGCCTAAAGGCAGGGGATTCTTGGTTCACTGAACACTGCGGCCTAGCCGTAACCAGTTCGACTTACACGTTCTCCCCAAGCGTAAATTCCCGTGTGTCCCACGGTACTTATGATAAAGCCGATAAGTCTGGGCGACTCATCTATATCCATATTATATCATGGTCCAATCATGGTCATCAACAAGGAGATGATATAGATGCCAGCTTACAAAGATGCCAGCCGAGGCACCTGGTACGTCAAATTTCGCTATACTGACTGGCAAGGCAATAGGCGCGAAACTACGAAGCGAGGCTTTGCTACAAAGCGAGAGGCCAAAGCCTTCGAGGATGAATTTAAGCGCAAAGCGCAGTCTAATCCGGACATGACGTTCCAGTCTCTCTACGATGCCTATCTGGAGGATTTACGCCAGCACACCAAGGAGTCATCGTGCATCAGCATCGACAGCACGATTCAGATGCATGTTCTGCCCACATTCGGCTCAGTCCCTATTTCCGAAATCACACCCATCATGATCCGTAAGTGGCAGAACAACCTGAACCAGTATATCACCGAGCAAGGTCGGCCGCTGAAGCCGTCGTCTATCATGAATATCAACCGCAGATTATCGACTATCTTGAATTTCGGAGTCAAATACTACGGACTCACCAAAAACCCGATGCACGTCACCGGGACTCAAGGGAAAATTGAGAAACGTGTAGATTTCTGGGAGAAAGGCGAGTTTGATGCATTCCTGGCGGCAGAACCACATGCACTCTATAAGTCAATATTCGAGCTATTATTCTACTCTGGAATGCGCATAGGAGAGGCTCTCGCCCTCACCACGGACGATGTAGACTTTGCCATAGGTAAATATACCATCAACAAGACAATGACGCCTGCAGGCAAAATAACGCCGCCTAAGACGGCTTCCAGCTTTCGCACGATTACCCTGCCGCCCACTATCAACGAGTCTATACGCGACACTTTTGAGCGACTGGAGATTCGCTCCGGCAGGATATTCCCCACAAATTATGCCAACGTGCATTATCATTTCCGGCAGGCAATCAAGAAGGCAGGCATCCGCCCGCTGCAAATTCATTGTCTGCGTCATGCCCACGCATCCCTGCTTATTGAAAAGGGAGTGCCAATCACGGCGATATCCAAGAGGCTAGGCCACACATCACCCAAGGTGACTCTGTCTATCTACTCCCACGCCACCGCCGACAGTGACGATAATATCGCAAAACTGCTGGAGACTCTTTGACTGTGGTCAATCTGTGGTCACAATTTATATATAAAAGCCCTCGTGCCTTGTCCATCAAGGTTCGAGGGCTGATTTTGCTATTATAAACATGATTTACTGTGCTCTATCTTTAATGTAATTCTTTTGTCTTTTATTGACTTCAGTTACCTATATTAGCACATTTATATGAAAAAAAATAGGATAACAATATTTTTGTGGTCAATCTGTGGTCAAAAAAGAGACGGCTCTCACCGTCTCAATGGGGGATATATTACATTTTCGACAATGCTTCACGGAGGGCCATGCGTTCCCGATCAGAGCCAGCTTCGTTTATCATCTGCTCCAATTTTTCACGCATCGAGTGGCCGCTGTGGTTCATATCATAACCATCATCACGAGTCCGACGATAGCTATAATCGCCAGCGTCTCCATCATAATAGGGCATTCGCCCACCGCGACGATAATCGCCAGGATAGCTTGCATAAGACCTTTCATCGCCGTATCTCTCCATAGCTTCGATGATCTTGATTTTGTTGATGCCGGACAATGCGTTCTTCACCGTCTCGACATCAGAGGCCGAGCCAATGCCGCGCTGCGCCTTATCACGCAGGACATCGCAAAGCTGGCTCTGAATTTGTTCCATGATATGCTTTTCCATCACGTCACCCCCTTAGCGTGTTACCGCCAAGTCAGGGCGGCTAAAGATAATGTTTGCGTTCTGTACCAGTATAGGCTGGTCGCTCGTATTCCGAATCGTGACCGTCTGGCAGCACCCTCTATAGATAGCCGCATTGATAGCACGGCTCACATTGAAGAACTGCTCAACTGCCGCTGGAGTAACCGTCATAGTCGAGGCGGGAAGCGTTGCGCCATCAATAGCAATGGCCACCGATATAGCCCCGACAGTACCACCAGTAGGAACGGCGATATTTGCACCGAAGTCTACGAGGTAATTTGCTGAGTGATTACGATTACGGCAACCACACCCACAACTAGGAACGTAACCCGCTAAGAGGAAACTTCCTGTGTCGTCACGGTGTCTTACCAGCCCTCTATTGCAAGGAATAGGAGACTCGGTAAATACGATAGCTTCACCGGGATTGACGGTCTGAACCGCATTTGCGCTGTATTCAGCCATATTGACCGCCTCCCTTATGCACCGCACCCACCAAAGCCGCCACAACCGCAGTTAGGATTAGGCACATTGTAGGCCGGAACAGGTTTCGGGCAGCAGGTATTCGTAATATACTGAGCCTGCGCAGTCTGTCCCTGCAGAATCTGAGCCGTCTGAGCAGTCTGAGATGCAGCCAAGTCAGCCATCTGCAGACGGGAACGCAAATCTGCGTTTTCACGCTTAACGCTGTCAAGTTCCAGCGCACACAACTTGTCGATGATGGTCTGCGTACCCTGCTGATTAGTGCGGATAACCTCGTTCAGACCGTTCAGAAGCTGCTGAGTATTTGCAGTGCCTGCAGTAATTACATCGCGGATGCCGTTATTGACTGCATTGCGGTCTGCACAAGCCTCGGTCGCTACCGTATATTTAAGGTCAGCCGTCGCCGCTTTCTGCTCACAGCAGCAGTTCTGCAGACTCATTGCCAAACTATTCATCGTCTGATTGTTGGCGAGCTGATTTGCATACAGAGTACCATTGATAGTATCTTTTGCCCCGGTGATAGCTGCTACAGTGTTGGCATTGCCCTGGCACTGTGCAACCGCAGCGTCAGCAAAGCCATTGCCTACCTGCGCCTGCAATGCCGCAATGGAACTCTGTGTAGCCTGCTGGTCAAAGCCCCTCTGCATGTCAGCGACAACATACGGAGCACCGCCACCGCCATTGCCATAGCCACCATTACCCCAGTTGCCATTACCCATGAAGGCAAAAAGCATGAAAAGGATAATCCACCACGCGCCAAAGCCATCATTTCCCCAGCCGCCATTATTGCCGCCACGCATTACAGCGGCCATATCGGCAGCAGACAAGCCATTGTTGTTTTCAAATGCCATATTTTCTCACCCTTTCGTGGATAGATAGAAAGATAGAATAGATATATCAACCTTGCGCAAGGATTGAATCAGAATTTCATGCCAAGAGATTCCACAATACTTCTGGCCTGCTCAAACTGCTGTTGCGAAACTTTTCCGGAAGAAACCATCTGATTAACCATTTCCTGAGGATTCATGCCAGGATTCTGCCGGAGCATATTTTCACGAAACTGCTTTACCTGCCCCATAATCTGCATAGGATTCATATTCATTTGGATTTCCCTCCTTTGGCCTGCACTGGCTGTGCCGGATTAGCTGGATTCTGCAGACTAGCAATCATCTGCTGCAAGCCTTGAATCTGATTACTCAATATTTCAAACTCCTGCCGTGAGACAGTATCACCTGTCGTTTTCTGAGGAGTAATTTCTTGCAACGCAAAAACCCGCATAGGATTCGGCATCCCATTCGGTTCCGTGGATTTTATAAACATTTTTCCGTCTGTCGGATCATTAGCATTGATTAATGCGACTGTCGTGCCAGGTGCGACCGGATAATTAACGGCGATGGAATCGTCATTGATAAACGTAATCATCGAGTTAGGCGGCATCGGCTGCTGGTTTTGTTGCTGTTGGCTCATACCATAGCCACCCTGCCACATATTATTCATTGCCATCTAATCATCCTTTCGAAAATAATAGACAGGAACTTCGTCCCCAGAGTCCCATGTGTCATACCAGTCTCCATCAACGGCTGCTATCAGATGTGAGTTTGTCGCCAAAAGATAAGCTCCCTCCGGATGTTCGCGGCAAAAATCCTCCACCGTATAACAGTCCGGACAGATATTCGGGATAGCATGTCTTATATATCCCTGCTCTTTCAGATATTTCCCCCACACATAATTGGTCGATGGCATATCTTTGAGGGCATATCCCTGGATCATTATTCCAAGATATACAGAATCCCAATCCTGACCAGTGACCTTTGTGATTGCCCGGATAACGCAGTCCCCGACCTTTTTATTCAGCGGATTCGGATTGTAGAAAATATGCATTTTCTATCCCTCCCTATAAAATTATCCATGATTCCTGCGCAGATTATCGCTTGATAATCGCTAAATTTTCGATACTTTTTCGTAGACCATTGCGAGATGACTTCTGACTGCCGCTTCAGATATCGCTAGTCTCATAGCAATAATTGGTACTGGCACTCCCTCGGCTATATGCAGCCGGACTATCCTCTCCTGCAATGGTGTCAGCAAAGACTCATAAACCAATAATTCAAATTCTCTCCGCGTCGACATCTTCAACTTTGTTCTGGCATCTTTTGATTTTTGGTTCATTGACTTCACTCCTTGCAAAAAAAAGCACGACCTCATGACAAGGCCGTGCTCATGTTTACTTTTATACTTTCTCTGCTGCCGCTTTTTCAATGACGACTTTTAGAACTGCTAAACCGCCCTGAATTGCAAGTGGCAGAACGAAAGCATCACGCACTTTGCACCAGCCAGTTTCCTTGGGCGCATCTTTCCGGCACTGGTCAACAACTTTGTCAGCCGTTTTGGAGATAATATCCAGCCCCTCGTCAACAAGCCAGTTGTTGAGATTGCCTTTAAGTGTTTTGCCTACTTCATCAAGCCCGAGTGCATCTACTGCCGTATCGCGGATATCTACCCATTTACTCATCTAATATTCCTCCTTCAATTGTTCGATTTTCAAACGATTTGTTTTACAAACTCTGCTCGTAGTCAGTACAGCCCTGCCCTATCATTGATGACGAACATCCGCAACATGTCCAGAGACAGGTCGAGGCTCTCACCGTTGCCCTGCAGCAGCCCCTTACTAATCAATTTTTCGACCGTCGGTTTCGCCCAATCAGGAACAGCATCGACCGTATTAAACCGCTCGGCACCACGGCCACCCTGATTACCACCGTCCTGCTCTGATGGTGCCGCATTTTCATTGTCGATGCCATGAGCCTGGTTATAGTAGAATATCGCTTTACCTACAATCGTACCATCATCAAGCAGTGCCTGCAGGTTGTCGCCTGGGCAATCCGTAGCCATGAGTTCGCCGTGACCGACAATGTGCGCGCGATCAAACGGGATACCGTACCGCTCGCAAATATCCGCCACCAACGCGCCGCAGCGGTCAAGCTGTTCGTCGGTAGGCTCGGCCTGCTCAAAATCACCTGACAAATGGATACCGATGGTATGCGAGTTTTCGCCGTAAGCGTGGGAGCCTATAGCCCATTCGGGCCTTCCACGTTCGATGGTGCCGTCCTTGCGGATCACGTAATGGTAGCCGATACCAGCCCAACCGTTGCTGAGATGCCACTCATGAATCTGCTCTGCCGAAGCATCCATATCCGGCGAACCAGTGTGATGGATAACAATCATGTCGGTGTAGCTGCGCTCCGACAAACTGGCAAAATCGAGATTCGTTTCTTTGATATCAACCATTTTCCGCTTCCTCCTTATTTTGTGGGGTATCTTGTGGACTATCTTGTGGGGCAAGCCCCCATGATACTAATTCATCATTATCATCATATTTCGGCAGTTTCAGCTTTGAATTTGCTGTATCGGTCAAATACTCATACGCATCCGGCAAGTAACTTTCGACAAATAATAGCTGCTGCTTCAAATCAAGATTTCTTAGAGCTTTCAGTTCCGTTTTTGTCACCCCCTGCAAGCATCTTGCCTGTAATGACACCCCCCAGACTTCCTGCGATCGTGCAGGCCACATTGTCGTTATAGCCTGATAATATGCACGCTACCAACGCAATCCCTAGCGAAAAAGCACAGATATTATCCTTGGTCAGTATGCTTTTCATTTCAGCACCCCCCACAGAGCAATAGCCGCCATAACTGACCATGTAAAAATGTCCTTTGCGCTGATTACCGAGGTTTTGTGAGCCTCTAGGTCTTGCAACCGCCCCTCATGGTTATTCAGCTTTTCCTTTATCGCCTTGTTATCGTCCGTGATTTTGTCAAGCAATGTCTCAACTCTCACCAGCCGTTCTGAGATTTCCGATAGTTTGCCCATGATTTTCTCGTCTGTACTCATTGCCACCACCTCATTACCACGTTAATCTTCGTTAATTGCTGAATACTACTTGCTCTTTGCCGAACGTATTGACAAGGCTTTCAGCTTCTTTTTTCATTTCCTCGTACTCTGGCTTGCCGTTTGTAAACTCAATCGTGTAACTCTTTTTCAGCACAAACGAGATTCCTGCGCCTGTAAGACTACCTGCGATACGCTCCATCACGTTTTCTTGGCTTTCGGATAATTCCTTGAAAACCTCCTTTTTCATCAGTTCTGTTGAAAATCTTACTTTTGTCTGCTCATTCGGCGTACCGAACATTTCTGTTAACATTTTTACCACTCCTTATGAATCAGCCATATGCAACCTTCACCCGTCAATCCACCAAGACAAGTCGCGGCAAACTCTATCTTGGATTCATTACGTCTGCTTTTAGGTACGCTCATGTTCCACCTCCTTTCCCCTCTATGGTGGGGGACAAGCCCCCACCAATTGCCAATATATCAATGGAAAGCTATAAGCGCGGCGACATAAAACGCTTTCGAAGCCGTGTCATGGAGCGCATTACCGTTGGCGTCCGCAAAGCACGCATAAGAAGCAGACGCCACATCTCTCAGCCATACATACTCATTTCCGAAAATATCCGTGTGCTTAAATTCCTTGAACACTTCAAGCTGTTGGTCAGCCTCACCTGTATCATACCCTGATGAACTCCATGCTATACCGCCGTAAACTTGATGTTCTGTGAGTGCGGAAATGAACTGGTTGCTGTACCAACTCCAATTTGAAGCACCGCCGGAGTTTGTGCCGAAACGATTGTACTGTGTTGTATTTACAGCATTGCTGAATAGCTTTTGATGGGCATACAGATGGCTTTCCCCTAAATCGCTTTTGACATTAGGCAGCACCGTGTTGACCAAATAGTAATGCAGGTCACTGTTGGCATAGCCAGCACCGCGATTATCTGCGCCTGTGTAGGTGTTACCGCTAGCGTTCCACGGATGAGTGGTATGAGTACATACGATAAGACCGCAATGATTGTTCGTAACGGTATATGCGCGCGTGCCTTTCAGCGGATTCAGCCCTGCCACAATATATGTATAACCGCTAGCACCCACGTAGTAATCTCCTACCTTGATACCATACTTATCAAGGTTTTGGTCTGCTACTGCACTAATGAGATTAGCAAGCGTGAAAGTTGTACGGGTATGGCGTGCCATTGCGATTTCTTCACCCCCTTCTCCCGCATCAGTAAAATCCACAACATTGACTACTGCGCCAGCATCTCCCAGTGAGCGAGCAGACATCGCACCTTTAAAACTACGCTTTTCGCTCGGATTCAGCACAATACCTTCTCCTTCTACCGCGTTTGTCGAGCTTGTCAACTCTACTGCTTCGCTACCGACATTTTGAATTGTGCCGCTCGTTTCCGTGATAGCCGTGAACGCCGTTGTTAAATCATATCTTTTAGCCATTTTTATTTCTCCTTTCTGATAGAAAGACATTAACTATTATTACTGTCGGCCACATCTGCAATCAGATCAGCCATTGTTCGGATATTCCTTAGATTACGCAGATTATTCACCACGTCGACATTGATATTCGACGATATGATGCTGACTGGAAGATCAGGATTATCATCCTTGAAGATCCCCTGATTCTTTATCGAAATGATATACGAATTGTCCTGACACTTATATAATGACACCCGCCCAAAATATGCGGCTGCAGGTCGTGCATATCGGATGATAGGCGGATCATAATAACCTTTGACAAGACTCGGCCATACATTACTCGAATCATACCCAATATGCTGGCCGGAGGTCACACTCACCGAGCTAGTCCCATTTTTTAAGTCTTCGACGATAAATGAGTTAATTGCACCTATCGGCTTTGCCTGAGCTGGATTCGACATCGTGAAACGTCTGAAACCGAACAGCATATCGCCACCAGCGACGGCATTACCTTCGGCATCTGTGATCTGACTCACTCGTTTCAGATTTGTCGTTATTGAAGAGTCACCAAAGTTGACTGTGAAATACGGTTCGTTCTTCTGGTCAACTTCTGTCACTGGCACCGCTTTCGCATTCGTCCATGTCGACTTCTCAACAGCATTATCCTCGAATGATTTCACGCAGACTCGCTCGTGCAGAATCTCCTGAGTGCCATTTGACCTTATCCTCACAACATAATAGATAACTGGGCACGCGATATGATAGTCCGAATAGACATCCTCATATTCTTCTGTCGCATAGTTATACTCATCATCTACAGTATGTGGGAGAACAACACCTTCGACCGCAGATAACAATATCATTTCCCAACTTCCCACATTATCTGTAAATGTAAAATTCAAGACTTGGTTGAAGAAATAAGAGCACCAGATATCGCATCCAGGAACGCTTTGACCTTCAACATTGCCCTCGAAATGATATCTCTTCGTAATCTCACTGTCGCCACTTTCATCATAATCCAGATATATCTCTTTCAGCTTATCCAGCGCGAACTGATAATTGCTGAGAGTGATTGTCTCACTCTCTACTCCATTTCGCTTTATCGAGATAACTGGATTGGAATAGACTTTCCCGCCTGTCGAGTGATATCGTAGATCAAAGACAGGATTTTCTGCGGAAGATGCTTCATCATTGTGATAAAAGTAAAAGTTTGCGATAAAAGTCTGTAACTGGCGAAGTTCAACACCAACCGGAGGCTCAGGTGATTTCCCTTTAAAAGATGCGTCATTAATATCATACTCAGCCGTAAAAACTTTGTTTCCAGCAACCTTGATATCAAGATAACTGCACAAGTCTGTTCTCGGATTTCCTTCCACATATCCATAAACCTTGTTATTATAGGTATACATCCATGTTGTAAGATAATTTAAGGTCTTCATATAATCGACGTTGTGGACAAATTGATACGAATATATATCGCCCGACTTCTTGAATGCACCGTAAGGCGATTGTCGCTGGCCATCTCTATAAGACGCATCATAACCGTGATAAGGAATCCCGCTGCGTCGCGTCGGCAACGCAGCCTTTTCTTTGGTCGGACTATGACCATAGACGATATTTCCATCCGTCCAAACCGTATCACCGGGCTTAACATGCATGCTGCCAGCCATCCGCAGAAAACGTCCGCTTTCGTCGATGATGCCGCCAGCGGCAGCAGATTGAACCGTGACCGGATGCATATATTCATACTTATACACCGATAATCACCGCCGATCTGCCGGAGTCAGATATGATGCACCAAACCTCGTCGCCATCCTTGAAATAGATATCAACTGCAGCATAGTATGGCAGTACCTTGTTACCAATTGCGACACACCCACCTTGAATGATACCTCGTTTAGCTTTCTGATCTTCAGTCCTTTTGATAATCGCAGTCATGACCAAATTGCTGACTGCATTTTTCATCGCACTCAAATCTGCTGCCATCAGTACCACCTCACAAATTCAAGAGTCTGCTTATTGCGTATGTGCTCAGTTATGCTGACAGTATTAGATCGCAAATAGTAGATATTTCCATGCCAAGATATCCTATCATTGAAGTCAACCACATGATTGTAATCATATAACTCTAGAGTAACGGATTCTTCCGTTTTTCGGTCGAGCCAACGGATATCATTTGTCAGTTCCTGCAGCAATGCATCACCATCGACCGGAAATGATGTATCAATTAGAGACACGCCGCTAACCGTTCGCCTGTACTCTCCAAGCTTCTTTTCATGACTCGAATAACCAGTCTGCAAATATCGCTGTCCATCAGCATCCCAGACATATGGATAGAAATTGCCATTACTATCATATCCTCCAACAAATCCTTCCCGATAGCCGCCAGATCCGGACATCATATTTTGATACTGATATGGAGTTATACGGTCATCAAAATCCGATGGAGAAACGACACTGCCGAGGACACCGCTATCATCTGTAGCCGTGACCTGAGTCTGTCCATAGCTGACTCTATCATGCGTCGTGACAACCTCATTTACTTGCACACCATTGACATAAGTGACCGCAGTTTCACGATAGAGATACTTCTTACCATCATCAGCTTCTTCATATTCGTAAGTCGTCTCGACTCGTTCGCTGCCCTTCTCGACCGTTGTCTTTTGCACCAATCCGTCATCACCAAGGATATCTCCACTCTCCGGCGATGGCTCTTGGTCTTGAGGCGGGAACGGAGTATATTCTGGCGATGCCCACTTGTCGTATACTGGCTTAACCTCAGTTTCTGTCTTCGGATTAGATCCCCATGTCGTGCGCACAATCTTCTTCGTGACCGTATGCACTGTCAATTCCTGGTTATCTAGCACGACAACATGGTCTTCATGCCCTCTTTGGATAACATAGATAGTATCGCCTCTCATATAACAGTTAATCATCCGCTGCGGCAGGCGGGATGTCCATCCAAACAATTCGGATATCAGGCCCGCGTAATTGGTGCCGGATTGGACTTTCACGTCCATCGTAGAGATGTAGTCGTCGAATTTCAGCGAGACATTCTTCCCTAAGCTATTCGCAATCGATGTAATATGCGCACTGGCTGGCGCAGACGGCACCTTTTCGACCGTATCCTCATGCGTCGCATTATACTCATCAACAGCATCCTCATATTCAGGAGTCCATTCCCAATCTGTTGATGACACCTCATACGCCATCTGATGATAGAGTATCTCGTCGATATCACAGGTACACTTGCATGTCTGCAGAATGCCACTGGTGCTCGTCTCCTCTATCCTGCCATAAGTGGCATAATCCAGAAACTGCATATCGACAGCAGACATAATATCGGCATCACCGATATGCGTAAAAGTAACATTATCTGTCAATTGTTGTTCCTGCAAACTAATTGACACACTCCGCATCGTACTGTCGTCATCAGATATCTTATGAGGAATATTGATAACCGTATCGTGGTTTAAAGTTTCTGTTCTACAGATTTCAAGCGATAGATCATAATGATCTGTTGTATTCCAGACAATATTTAAATCTGTATCAAACCGTATTGAAGAATCATTATTAATCGTAAGGTCAGTATCAAATCGAGCCGTCATTGGCCCGCTGTTAATGACAGTCAAATCTGTGTCATGAATATTCGCCAGCCAGCCCTCAGATATGTCAATTGGGGTATTCGCTATCATGATATTGCTTGCTATGATATATGTACCATCCATTTGTACAAAGAAATTTGCAAAATCATTTCCGTTATTGACATTTCCTGTATAAGAATCGTAATAATCTATATTATAATCATCATTAACTATTCTATATTCGATTAATCCGTTCGTTGCATCGGATTTCATATGCAGCCAAACCGTATAGATAATTCGATTCATCAATGTCAAAGAACTGGTTTTTTCCGTTCCGTTATGCCAAAGTGATACAGGAGGATTGGCTCTGGCATAACAATTAATACCATTCGAGCCAGCCGAATCTTGCGAATAAATTCTAAACCGCGTACTACTACCATACGACGAACCACAGATATCGCATCTAAACCAAAGTTCTTTTGCCGCTGCGATGCCAAAACATGCCTGTCTTGCTCCTTGGTAGAAGCCTTTTTTTGTGACAGTTTTATTGCGATACGGATCACTTACTGTCGTCGCTGGGATTGTCAGCAGACTCCCATCACCAGGATTACTATATCTCCATTCGATTGGAGGATTTCTGACGATCAGTCTTGTATCAAAACCAAACTCCCATGTCTCATAATAAGATGCTGATGGAGGCGTAAAATTACCAGTCCACAATCTTATGCCATCGTGAATATTAAACTCATCAATATCACCTTTCATAATCTGCGTTCCATCAGCTAAACCGCCGATTTCAACAGTACAATTTAGACGATTGTATCCTGTTGCATAATTTCCTGTGACCAGCACCTCTGTGCCATCTATATATACCCTGAATGTTGGCTGACTGAGTGATGCACCGACTTTATTCTGATATATCAATGCTACATGCATCAATCTATCACAATATCCTGTTCCAGATGTTTTGGTGACGCCGCCATTCTGCGTACATCCAGCCGTATCATTAAACCACATCTTTATTTTAGTAGACATAGATTTCTGCAGCGTCACCATTCTATAGCCAGTATCTTTACATTCAACAGCTAATAATCGATCATTCTCAACCGAAGTGCTATCCAGATAGCACCAAAAATCAATAGTGAAGTCTTGTCCACCGAGTTGAATATTATCGATATATACACATCCAGAGGAACCATCTAACTGTAGTGCATTGCCGTTTTTCGCATTAGTCGATGACACAGAAGGCGAACCTACCGCAGTTACAGTATTCTGCACAACATCGTCCGTGACAGAAGTATTAAATTTTAGCCATGATGTTAAATTCCGGTATAGCATAAGCCATTCCTCCAAACTATTCCGTCATGACAATCTTAGCCTCGACCACAATCTGAGGAGTATCATATCTGCCTGGCCCTTCTGACGATGATGAAGATGCCTTCGCATAAAAAAGCGTATTCGTGTCATCAATTGTACTAGTCAGCGTTATACTTGTCCCCGAAAAACTGCCGTTAGCTGACGTATCCAGTGACCAATGACCGTCAGAATCATGTTCGATACTGATAGTCGTATTGCCATCAGTCTCATAACCTGTCTCCGTTCTTATCGCGAGTGTAACGACTTCACTTTCAGACTGGCTGGCATCCAACGTTACAGATACAGGATCAGTCATATAGCCGTCCTGAGACACCGCAGTTCCATCGGTGCCGCCTGCTGTCGGATTGTTTTTGTAGATGCTGATATATGGATTCATTGTCAAACCCTCCAAATTTCAAAATCCAATAACACATAACCAGGAAACCTCGGCTGATAGTGCCATGACCGGATAACCATCCTGCAGTTTGTCCAAACTTCGCCAGCCTCATCCGTGAAGGTTATCAACGTCCGGGCCTCCCATAATGCGACAATCGCATTGAAATTCGCCTTTGAGAACAGACAGGATAACGAGAAACTGTCCCCGCTGGCGATATGGCCATAGTCCTGCACCGTATTCCCGTTGATAAGCTGCACTCGTTCAATACGGTCATCGACATTGACTGTACAGGACTCCGGAGAACGATAGCTTTCGATGTTATTAATCTTAATCTTCATGACTATCCCTCCTTAATTCCCATAGCCTGTATTGATACGATTAGTAGCTTCCTGTACTGCCGAGGTGACACCATTGGCCACATTCGCCGTGATATCATCCGTCAGCCGCTGTTTCATCGTATTGTCGAACACGTAAGCACCGCCCAAGTCAACATTGATTGTCGGACTCACTGTTATCGTCGGAGGCTTATTGCCGTTCTGTTGCACCGCACCGAGGATAGCTGACAGATTGGAATTGACCTGAGCGACCTCCGGATTAATCTGACCGAGGATATTGGTTATCTCGCTATTTGACTGAGTGAGCGTATTCGTCAGCTCTGCCATGCCGCCCGCACTGCCGCCTTTGATGAGGTCAGAACCCCAATTATTAGCCTCTTTCATAGCCTTCTGGAATCCCATCACCTCAGACATCGTCGTCCTGTCCCACGGATTCACGCCAGCCTCCCTCATCATCGCGGACTTGAGAGCCTGAATCGCATTCTGCTGACGGTCTCCCTGGCTCATCGTGAAGTCATACATGCCACTACTGCCAGCGACCTGTCCCTGCATCGCTCTACGATATATCTCCAGATATTTCTTCTGCGAGGTGAACATGTTTTTCACGGAATCATTAATCGCTTGTTGTTTCTGAGCCTCAGCCGCCCGCGTCGCCGTGACCTCATCCAGCCCCTTCTGTATCCACGCTTTTTTCTCTCGCTCAATCTGGTTCAGCCTCTTGGTAAGCGAATCCGCATAGATGCCATCAAGGTATTCGGCAGTTTCTTTTTCAAACTGCTGCATGATTTTACCCTTCTTGAGAGCCGCTTCCTGCGCAACCAGTCCGGGATCCGCTCCTTTTTTCAAGGTATCCTCTGCCGCCGTATCTATGCCATACAGGGATTTCCCCAAATCGCTCATGGACAGGCCAGCAATACTGCGAGTCAATGCCTTGTTTGCTTCTTTTGCTTCCTTGGCAGCCGCTTTTACAGCCTTCTTGATATCATCAGCAACACCAGCCCACGCAGCAGCCTCAGTCTTACCCTCTGCAATAGAGGCTTCAACTTTGTCCTTAATAGCATCTAACTGCTCTTTCAGCTTTTCGCTCGTAGTATTGGCCATCTCTTCTTCCAATTGCTTGTGGGCATCAGCGGCCTGCTCTTTCAGCTTCGTTGTCTCAGTGACTGTATTTTTGGTCTCCTCACGAATCTGCTTGTTGTACTCTTCAAAAGCTTTCTTTTCTTGCTCAAGTAACTTCTGACGTTCTGCATTGGCACTATACTCGTCCCAATCATGGCCCCATAATCCTAACGACGCTCCTGCTTTAGCAGATTTAATGCTGACATCTTCAAATAACTGCGATCCAAACAATCCGCCAGCGGCAGCACCTTTGACACCACCGAAACGGCCACCTACGCCAGCACCAATAGCTCCACCAATGAAAGACGATGCATCCAACCAAAAGCCGCCACCATTAGCACGAATAATGGCCTCATCCTTGGATAATCCGGATACATCATCCCATCCTTTTTTCAGATCACCCATCAAGGAAATCAACGTCGTGATAGATGATGCCAATCCACCGAGGACATCACCTGCAGCACTGCCAAACGCTTTGATAGAGTCCTGGTTATCCCTTATCTGTTGTGCAAAATCTGCAAAGCCTTTCGTTATTTCCGGCATCAGCTCTTTGGCTACTGGCATAAGAGCCTGCCCTATGGCTCCCGTGAGTTGACCTGCCTGCATCTGCATAGCCTGCCATTCGATATATAACTCATGAGCTTCTTGCGGATTCAAGAGTCCTGTCGTCTTAATCCGGGATACTATCTCCATGTTCGTAGCATAGTCCTGCAGAAGCGGGACAAGTGCCGCACCTTTGGCTCCCAGAGCCTGCGTCACGAACTCAGTCTCACGGCCAGCTTTGACTGCAGCCTGATAGCCTTTAGACAACTGCGCTAATTGCTGCTGATATGACAGCAGATTTCCTTTATCGTCTGTGAGCGTAAATCCAAATTCAGTCATCGCCTGCGACAACGAATTTTGAGTTTTGGCCGCAGATAGAGCCTGCTTATCCAGTCTCGCAAATAACGGAATAACCGAGTTAATATCCGTACCGGATAACTGGAATACTTTCGATAACTGCGATGCCTCTGCCGTCGTTGTATGGAGTCTGGTCGATAACTTATACAAGTCATTACCAGCTTTCATCGCTTTGTCTGTCAATGCAAATATGCCAGCACCTGCCGTTATCCCTGCGACAACACCAGTGATAGCAGTATTGAGCTTTCCGATAGCACCGACAGTACCTGTGACCTTGCCTGTGACATTGCTAAAACCGTTGGCCAACGTTCCGAGTGCAGATGTCGATGCTGTGCTGGTCTTTGCCAGTTCCCCATTGACCTGTGCAAGCTGAGCCTTGAGTCTTTCGATATCACGCACCTGATAGAGCCGTTTCGTGTCGACTCCTCGAGTCAAAGAGCTATCCTTGCCATAAGTCTTCTCATTGGCCTGATAAGCCCTATTGAGCAATTCCAGCTTCTTTTGCTGGACGGCCAGCTCATCATTGAGGGCCTTTTCCCTCGCCTTGAGAGCCTCGACAGACTTGCCTGCAGCTTCCAGCCTGGTCACATCGATATCCGCCCGCAGCCTAATTTGATTGGCTTCACTGTTCAGGCGAGACATAGCCTGCTTGACTGTCTTGCCAGCCGTCTCAAATCCAAGCTCCAAGTCAGAAACATTCAGCCCTAATGACAAATAGAGCGAATCTATCTCTGTCCCCATTGCATCCTTTTTCGCCATAATCTCACCTCACAAAATGTCGTCAATATAGGTCAAATCTTTCCCGGCTTCAATCTTCTCCAGCACACACAACTGGTCGAGCAGGAACGCCATATCCGTCTCGTCAATCTCTTTTACTGTCCACCCATAATCAGCCTGGTATTTGACATATAACTGTAGCAGCATTTCATACGGAGTCAGAGTTACTGCTCCTCCTCCGTTTCTGCGTTTTTTGGTAACTTACGCAGTTTATCGGTCGCGATGCCGATAACATAGGAAGCCGCCTCAACATATCCAGTCAGTACATCTGCCGGATCAATATCGTCCGTAGCGTCGAGACCGTACATATCCGCAATGACTTTTGCGTGCTCGGCCATCAGCTTCGATAATGGCCACTCATCCTTCTCCTGATTGTCATATTCTGCCACTCTGAGCCACATTTTCATGGTCGGCTTTGGCAACGTGACCTCTTCACCATTCATCAATTTCAGTTTTGGTAATTCTCGCATTGTTATATCCTCCTACAAAAAAAGAGGCAGGTCTCCCCGCCTCCACCTCTTACCTCTTACGATGCGGGCTGTGACTGCGTCGGAGTCCCTGCCGTAATCACGCCTGTACCAGTAACAGTCATGCTCCCCGGAGTATTGCCACCACCCGCAGACTTTTCTGTGATTGTAATGACCGCGCCGGATGCCGTAACCGTGTAAATGGAATTGATGCTGGTCTTGCCAGCCAAAGCCGTCGCAAGATTGCCTGCGCTGGCCGCTGCATCCGCGCCGACGTTGAAGTCCGTCCCTGCTGTCAGCGTCTCAGCCCCGAAAGCGACCGTATCAGACGATACGAAATTAGTGCTGACCGTATAAGTGTTGCTGCCAGCTACTGCCGGAGTAGTACCAGGTTCCATAGCCGTATACCAGTTTGTGATAATCGTCGCGCTTTCGCTATTGTCACTATCCGCAATGCGCTTCCACTGACCATCATAGGTACGTGCCACAAAACGGCCTTCCAACTTCGGAGTCGTATATTCTACAGACTCGCCTTTGGTCTGAATCGTTTCCTGCGTCGGAGAGAACTTGCCTTTCAGCAGTTTCACGTAGCGCACTTTGTTGTTATGCTTATTCGACTCAAAAGCCAAACCTACATAAGGAGCATTGT
>Ga0310697_10000735_pt1 | contig 41982 bp, 54 predicted proteins | sample 172DNAGHGlowgp2_FD_203883 | JGI IMG/M metagenome (GOLD analysis project Ga0310697, IMG submission 203883) | Sheep rumen microbial communities from Palmerston North, Manawatu-Wanganui, New Zealand - 1728 DNA GHGlow gp2 (v2) (version 2) | ecosystem: Host-associated > Mammals > Digestive system >...
TGGACGCCGCCATGCACCTGCGGATGAGCGACGACGATGCCGCCGCCACCGGCCGTTTCTCCCTGAAGGAAGGTCATCTGACCGTAACCGTCTAAACCATCATTCTATACCAACTTATGAAAGCAGTGATTGATCTTGGAAAGGTCGGCCTCACCTTCGGAGGTGTATGGCAGACCGGAAAGAACTACGAGAAGCTGACCTTCGTCCTGAACAAGCTCTCCAATGGCGGTGACGGCTGCGGCTATATCGCCATCGAGGACAGCAACAGCGTCCGGCCGGACACCGACCCGACCCGCTGGCAGAAGGCGTCCGAGGTCGGCGAGTCCATCTACGACCTCTGCGTCGCCCGGGGCTACCAGGGCACCGAGGACCAGTTCGTCGCCGAGTACAACGCCGCCGTCGCTGCGGCCAATGCGGCTGCGGCCAGCGCCTCCGCCGTGGAGGCCCAGGTCGCTGCGGCCGAGGCTCTCCGTGTGAGCGCCGAGAACGGCCGCGTCCAGGCCGAGGCCTCCCGGGCAGCTGCCGAGCAGTCCCGCCGGAGCGCGGAAGACGCTCGCGTCGCAGCCGAGAACGCTCGCGTCGCAGCCGACAATCTCCGCCAGCAGACCTTCGAGCGTCAGAGCGCCGAGATGACCACCGCCATCGGCCTGGCCGAGACGGCAACCTCCGACGCGAACGCCGCTACCGAGGCTGCCAATGCGGCGGCCGCATCCGCGAACTCTGCGGCAGTGGCCGCAAATGCAGCAGCCGAGGCAGCCAGCTCCATCGAGACTCGCCTTGTGAATGGCTCCCTCGTCCCGGCGAAGGCCGGAAACCTCGAGAGCTGGGAGGAACGTGACGCTCTGAATGTGAGCGACGACTGGACCGATCTGATCCGCACGACCGCCGGCTACCAGAGCGTCGACTCCTCCAAGGGCGCGCGCCTCATCAGTATCATCGCCCAGGAGGACTTCGGCGCCACGGCCTTCAAGACCACCGGCTTCAACCTGCTCCACGGCGCGACCGCCGTGGGCGCCGGCTACTACTTCCCGGTCCCGGCCCTTCCCTTCGGATCCTTCGGCACGGCCTCCCAGCCGAACGGCGTCCTGTTCACGGACCGCCAGGGCGGCAAGCTCACCCCGACGGTGAAGTTCAAGGCCTTCTCCGCGGGCGTCCCGTCCTCCGTGAACGACGGCGTGAACTGCCCGACCACGGACTCCAACGGCTACCGGTTCTACAACCCCGCCGCCCCCGGCTGGCTCATCGTCAGCGGCATCACCCTCGCGGACACTTGCGCCCACGTCGCCTGGTCCCGCCGGTACGACGAGTTCGTCGCCCCCGACGACGACCAGGACGCCGGAAGCGTCATCAACATCGCAGACGTCATCTACGCGGTCCACACCGACGTGGAGAAGCTGCTGGTGGTCGGCTCTGGCGCGGGCCTCGTCTCCGACCGCATCGACTTCGACGGCGTGAAGGCTGTCTGGACCCGTAAGGTCGGCCGCGCGAAGCCTACCTGGACCCGCGGCGAGCTCGACGCGGAGACCGGCCTCTACCCCTACACGGCGACCGTCTCCTCCATCAAGGCGGGAGGCCTCGCGGAGTTCGAGGGCGCGAACAAGCCCGCCATCTCCGTGGACGGCACCACGCTGACCTACTACAGCGAGAGCGACACGGCCGACACCGCCTACGTCAAGTTCGAGCTGGCCACCACGGCCACCGGCAACGTCTCCCTGAGCAACCAGCTGACCATCGAGGACTGGGGTCTGGAGATCCTCGTCGGCGCCTCCGGCTCCGCGGTCGTCACCACCCAGTACGCCCAGAGCTATCCGGACGCCCTCGCCCAGCTGCTGGCCAACATCGACCAGTCCACAGTCCCGGTCATCTGCAACACCTTCGCGAAGATGCAGGCGGAGATCGACGGCCTGAAGGCCGCCCTCTACGAGGCGACGAACCTCCTCAAGCTCGCCGCCCTGAGAGTGGACTCCAAGGAGTTCTTCGTCTGCGGCCTGCCGCGGGTGCTGCGCTCCAAGGTGGCCGGCGCCCCGTCCGCCGCCAACGTCCCGGACAACTGGGATCCGACGACGATGGGCGTCTGGACCGGCGTGCCCCGCTCCACCGAGCAGATCTACATGGACCAGGCCAGCAAGAAGGTCTACGCCGCGCCGGTCCTCACCAACAGCACGAACGACTGGGTCGTCCTTAACTAAAACACAAGAGCGATATGATCAAGAGCTTTCCTACTCCGGCGGCCTACGCCGCCGCAGGCGCCCCGGTGAACGAGTCCCGGGTGGCGCAGATACAGAGCACCGGCGAGATCAAGGTCGACGGCGTGAACGTCCTCATGGACCGCCCGGCCGACATCTGCGCCGTGTTCGAGGATCCCAACGGTGCGGCCTACTACGTCCGCTGGGACACTATCCAGAAGGACCGCCTGAGCACCGACTGGACCCATGTCGGCTACGCCTTCAACTTCGACGGCAAGCGCGCCAAGGTCCTCGACAAGAACTTCCCGTCGACCACCTACAAGTGGCTCAACTGCTGGCAGTATGCCATCACGGCGATCAGCGCCGCGTCCATCAAGTTCTGGCTCCACATGAAGGGCGACTACGCCGTCTGGGTGCCTATCGAGGTGACGCTCTCCGACGACACCGACGGCTACATCAACGAGACCACCGCCACGGAGATCACCGCCGCCCTGGAGGCCGCCGGCAACGACGGCAACGTGGGCTACGCCAACCACGGCTACTGGGCCTTCCTGGACGGTGACCACATCACGGTCCAGTGCGACTTCTGCGCGGACTATCGCCAGTACCAGTTCAGCGACGGCTCGCACGCCCTGGTGGGCTGCACGATGGCCCTGTCCGTCTATGGCGACATGCCGGCCAGCTCCGACCTCTGGCGGAAGAACGGCTGCAAGACCTACTGGGGCTTCCTGAACGTGGCGAAGGGCGAGTCCTACTACGCCACCAACGGCAAGACCCCGACCGCGAACTGGAGCCTCACCGCCGTGGACATCGTGACCAAGGCCGCCTTCGAGACCTCCGCCTTCTGCGCCGACCTCCGCGCCTTCTACGGCACCTACCACAACTACATCGTGATGAACAAGGTCATGCAGCCGCATCCCGAGTACGGCGCCTTCAACCTCCCCGACGCGGAGGAGATGGCCGCCCGCTACGCCGGCATGACCTTCACGAAGAAGGACGGGACCACGGACGTCAAGTTCCCCGCGATGAACTCCGCCCTGTCGGTGGGCTACGGCTCCGGGAAGTTCGCCCAGGGCAAGTGGCACCTGAGCGACATCACGGACTGCGCGGAGTACCTGGAAGACGAGACCCTCGCCAAGCTCCAGGAGGCCCAGCGCCGGATGAACACGACCGTCATCACGAACTCCGTCTACAGGTGGCTGTCCCGTCGGGGTAACGCCACCAACGGCTGGGGTTTCAACGGCAACTACGGCGCGCTCAGCACCAACGGCGTCAGCTACGCCAATCGGTGCCAGGCGGTCACGCTTATCGACTTCGATTAAAATTAAACTTTGCCCCGCGCCCGCGCAGCGGGCCGGGGCCTTTTTCCTGTCATGGCAAGAGGCAACAAGGCAAAAAGGGACGCCTACGTCAGCATCCCGGCCGAGGTGAAGGAGATGCTCCGCTTCCTCCATCCGGCCATCCAGAACATGCCGAAGATCGAACGAGTCGACGGCGTCGGCGCCGAAATGCGCAAGGCCGCCTACGCCCTCCTCAGGGAGTACCACATCGCGTACTTCTGCAAGGAGGGCAAGGTCGAGCACATCAGGCAGATGGTCGGCTGGTTCGGGCATCTCCAGGCGGCCTTCGAGGTCGCGTGCATGCTGGGCGTCCTGAAGGACGGCTTCAAGTTGTCGATCGCTATGAGGATGGAGCGCATCGAGGAGGGCGTGATGAAGTGGAAAAACGCTCAGTCGGCCCAGCGTCAGGAGTCCGGCACAGGCACACCGCCCGGAGGGGGCGGAGGGCAGCCGGCCAGGGACGAAGGGTAAAAGGGGACGGGGCGCCATTTGCGCCAGCACAAGACACGTCCGACACTTCCGTCAACAGGTGGCTGTCCCGTCGGAATAACGCCAACAACGGCTGGAATTTCAACGGCAACAACGGCACGCTCAACAACAACAACGTCAACAACGCCAATCGGTGCCAGGCGGTCACGAATTTACCACGCAGTCAGCACACGCTACGACATGAACGACAAGCAGCTCTTCCCCCATCTGGTGGGCATCTACTTCGACACCCGGCGCAACAAGCGCTACGGGCGGGATGCGATGACCTACGAGATGCGCTGGGTCCCGAACCTCGTCCGCGAGTGGAGGGCCCGGCTGGACCGGGAGCTGCGCGTCAAACGGAACTACGCCTTCCTCGTCTCCATCCCTCGCTGGCGGGAGATCATGGCCACGGAGATGTCCGGCCGCCTCATGGATCACGAGATCTGCGAGGTGGCCATCCCCCAGGCCGAGAAGGTCCTGTCGCCCTACACCTTCAACAACCGGAAGGGCAAGGGGGCGCAGGCCGCGCTGAACACCCTCATCGAGACCATCTACGAAGTCTCCAAGGGAGACACCGAGCCCTGCCGGATCATCAAGCTGGACCTGAAGGGCTACTTCCCCAACGCCCGCTGGGACGTCGCGGAACGTGAGCTCCGCAAGGTCCTCGACCTCGCCGGGCTCGACACCGACCGGACCGCCTACCTGAAGTGGCTGATGATGCTGGCCGTGAACGGCAACCCGGCGGGCCACTGCGAGCGGCGCACGCCGTACTGGCTCTGGGACCGGCACATCGACCCGGAGAAGTCGCTCTTCCGAAAGCCTCCCGGGGTGGGCGCGGCCATCGGCCGCCTCATCTGGCAGACGGCGATGGGCCTGTACATCAACGACGAAATCCGCTGGCTCACCGAGGAGTGCGGCATCCGGGCCGTCTGCTTCGTGGACGACATCGTGATGGTCGTGCCGGAGCGCCTCCACGGCTACGCCCTCGCCCAGATAGCGGTCCTCAGGGAGAAGTTCGCGGCGAAGGGCGTCCGCCTCAACGAGCGGAAGTTCTACGACCAGCCCCACGGGCACGGCGTCGAGTTCCTCGGCACCCACATCCGCCCGGGGCGCGTACACCTGAACGACAAGACCTTCGCCCAGGCGATCACCCGGGTGCGGGAGCTCAACAACGTGGAGGACAAGGCCGCGTCCATCGACGAGTTCCTCGACTCCATGAACTCCTACTTCGGACTGCTGAAGCAGCGCACGGACTACCAGCGCCTGCTCTGGCTCAGGGACGAGATCGCCCCGGAGTGGTGGCAGTTCCTCCAGTGGGACGACAGACGCAAGTGCGTGACCGCCCAGCCGGAGTGGTCCTGGAAGGCGCGCATGGATCGAAAGTATCACTTAAATCTCAAGAACCATGGCAAAAGAAGAACAAGACCAGCTGCTCAATGAGCAGTACAGCCGCATGAACGACGCCCGGACGCGGATGCTGAACATCCTCCCGGAGGTCGTGGACTACGTCGCCGGCCTCGCCGGCTTCAAGAACAAGTACCCCGAGGCCGCCGCGGCCTACGCGGAGGCGAAGGCCGAGCAGACCGAGTCCGAGTCCGAGATGGACGTGCTCCAGGAGGACGACTGGTTCAAGCGCCTCGGCGAGGACGTCGCGGCCGGCGACGAGGTGACCCACCTCGGCGTGACCTACACCGTCCTGCAGCCCCACACGCTCCAGGCCTGCTGGGTGCCCGGCCAGGTGCCGGCGCTCTACAAGGCGAAGCCCGCCCCCGGCGTGGAGTGGCCCGACTGGGTCCAGCCCACCGGCGCCCACGACGCATACAAGGCGGGCGACAAGGTCACCTTCGAGGGCGCGCACTACATCTCCCTGATCGACAACAACGTCTGGAGCCCGAAGGACTACCCGGCCGGCTGGCAGATCCAGGAGTAGCCCATCTGGTACCGCTTCACCGTTTGCACGGTTAGGGTGGTGAATTACTTGTACATAAAGTAAGGGATGCGGTGGCCGCCTGCGCAGTGATGCGTGGGCGGCTACTCTTTTTCCCAGAGGTGGTCGATGACCTTCCGGTTCGCCTCGTCCACCTTCGTCCTGTCCCGCTTTATGTAGATGGCCGTGGTGCGGTGGCCCGCCGTGGCGTGCCCCATCCCGAGGGTGATCGTCGGGTCCGGGACGTCCAGCTCGGCGCAGAGGGTGGCCCAGGTGTGCCGCGCCCAGTTTGACGAGACGTCCGGCTCGACCGGCTCCCCGTCCGGGCCCTTGATACGCCTGAGGGCCTCCCGGAGCCGCCTGTTGTAGTCGTGGTGGTCGGCGTACCGGTCGAAGCAGCGCAGCAGGTGCCGCTCGCCCTTCCACCTTTCCAGGATCTCCAGCATCTCCGGCTCCAGCTTTATGGAGAAGAGCTGGCCGGTCTTCGACCTCCTGTACTCCACCCGGCCGTCCACGACGTCCTCCTCGGTGAGGGCGGCGAGGTCGCCGACGTTAATGCCCCGGAAGTAGAACATCAGCAGGAAGACGTCGCGGTGCTCCCGCTCCCTCGGCCCGAGGTCCGCGTGCAGGAAGGCGCGCAGCTGCTCCACGGTGAGGGCCTTCTTCCTCGTCTCCTCCGTCCGGATCTTGAACTTCCGGAAGGGATAGCGGTCCGTGAGCTCCTCGTCCAGGGCGAAGTTGCAGATGTGCCTGAGGTTCCTGAGATGGATGGCCCGGCTGTTCACCTTCCCGCCCACGGACTCCTGGAAGTGGTGGAGCCAAACGCGGTCGATGTCTTCCAGGTAGAGCGTCTCGCCGGCGAAGGCGCGAACCTTCTGCAGGGTGTGCAGGTAGACCTCCCGCGTGCGCCCGTCCTTGGTGGCGATGCACATGTCGGCCACCTGGTAGAAAGACAGGCGGGTGTCCTCCTCGGGGACCTCGTCCATGTCGGGGGCCGTGAGCAACAGGTGCAGGCGCTCCTGCGAGAGTTTCCCGAGCCTCCCGTCCTGGCGGATCCGGAGGACGCGGGAGGCGACCCGCAGCAGCTGGGTCCCGAGGGCCTGGTTCAGCTGCTTTGCGTCCTTCCTGCCGACGACCTTCCCGTCCTCCCAGTCCTCAGGCCGGACGGACACGTCGGTGGTGATGTAGAGCCGCGTGCCGAAGCCCACGGAGATCTTGACGGGGAACGTCCCGTCCTTCAGTGCCCGGCGCGTGTCGAGCTTCAGTGTGGATTGTGCCATAATTTGCAACGGTTTTGCAACGAAATGCGCCCAAATGCGCCCAAATGTTCCCAAGTGCGGCCCCCTGCCTGCCCGGCGAGGGCGCGAAAAATAGCGTGCCGAAACCTGCCTAAACGGCTGGCTATCAACACGCTATAAGGTGGTGGGAGATGGCGGATTCGAACCGCCGACCCCCTGCTTGTAAGGCAGGAGCGCCCACTTTTATATGCTGAAAACCAAGCATTTACAAGGTCTTGAAAATGTTGCAACGCCTTTGCAACGCTACAGGCGGAACTTTTTCCCGCAGTCCAGGCACTTCGCGCGCAGCTCATTTTTCCCGATGAAGCCGCACAGGAGACCAGCCACCACGGGCCAGATCAGCTGGAACTGCATCCCGATGACCACCCCGGTCTGCCCGGCCTCGCTGAGGTTCGAGTAGTCCGTCCGGATGATCGTCCAGATCATGTAGGCGAAGGTGAGGGCGACGGCTCCAAGGAGCCCGAGGCCCAAGCTGTACCCGCGCCTGTAGACGTGGGTGTTCGTGCTCCCGCAGGCGGGACACTTTGCTCCGGTGTTTTCCATATCGCTCTATTTTGAGAGTTTGTCAATGATGGCGAGCAGGCGGTCGATCTGCTCGTCCTTCTTCGCCAGCAGCTGGATGACGCTGTCCGGGACGATCGGGCTGTCCTGGTTCTGGCTGTAGGCCATGACGTGCCAGTGGTTCGGGTAGAAGGTGGCCAGCGGGATGTTGGTGGCCGCCGAGATGGCCTCCAGGAAGCCGGTGGTGATGTCGTCCTTCCCGAGGCGGTCGCTGATGTTCTGGGTCGTCGTCCCGAACTTTTCGGCCAGATCGCGCTGCGTGACGCCGTTCGCCTTCAAAATCTTTTTAACGTCTTCTCCTTTCATAATCAAACGGTTACTTGTTTTTTAAAAACTTTTATTTGCAAAAAGTCAAGCAAACACTTGTTTTTTACAAACCTGCGCTTTACCTTTGCAAACGAAAGAAATAAATAAACCTACGAGAGCAAACGAAAAGCCGCCGGGGTCCGACCCGACAACAATCAAATTTCCACAGGCTAAGATACGGCGGTTTTTCGAGTTCTCCAAATAAAACCCTTACACGATGATCACCATCGAGAACTACCGCAAGCTCACCGAGAACGAGGCGTCCTATCCCTGCAACGGCCAGGGGGACAAACTGCCCCAGCTCATCGACGACCTCTGGGAGGCCCGCGAGGCTCTCCTGACCGCCCGCCGGATGCTCATCCACAGCCACCAGACGGAGAACCACTACGTGGAGGAGGCCATCGGCCGCCTCAACAGATCCATCCAGCAGCTCGGCATCTCCCTTTAACCCGAAACGCTATGAAGAAGAACAACAAGATCAGCGACCTGTTCGGCGTCCTCTGCGTCGTGGCCATCTTCGCCGGGTGCGTGGAAGGCCTCGACGGAGGCGTCACCCTCTGGACCCTGTGCTGCCTGGCGGCCGCCGGGGTCTTCGGTTTCATCTCCAAAAGAACGGAGGAGAAGGTATGAAAATCCAGCTGCTTGACTGGGCCGGAAACCCGAAATGGGTGGAGGTCCCCGACGACACCGAGAAGGTCTCCGGCGTAATCCTTTCCGGAGACATGGTGATGGAAAAACCCATCCACGCCGACGCCTCCGACGACCGCTTCATGGACTTTTACGACGGCGCCTGGGAAGTGCGCCGGGAAGACTTCGACAAGCTCAACAGCCTGTCCAGGAGTTACGACGTTTTCGATATATGAGCAGCCCCGTCCGCACCCCGAACCTTTGCCTCCGCTGCTGGTTTTTCGTGGGGGGGGGTCTGCCGAAAGGGACCCGATGACTATTGCAAAATCCTAAGATCCAAATGACACAAGTAGACAAGATTTCCAGGGACGACCTGCGCGCCCTGCACGACGGCGAGACACGCACCTTCCAGCTGCCCTCCGCGGCGGCCGTGGAGAGCGGGAAGACCTCCGCCTACATCTTCGCGAAGCTCGCCGGCATCCGTCTCCGGTGCGAGTCCGACTTCGAGAACAAGACCCTCACCATCACGCGCTATGATCGCTGAACGCCCCGACATCTCCATCGACGCCGTCTACTCCCAGGCCGAGGCCGCCCGCCTGCTGAAGGTGGACCGGCACACCCTCCGCCGCTGGGAGAAGGACCCGGTCTTCCCGCTGGAGGGCTGGACCCGAAGGGGCGGCCGGGGGAAGTTCTACCGGGGGCGTCAGCTGCTCGCCCAGTGGACGGTGAGATAGACCCAAACCTCCCAGGCAAGCGGGGAGGCTATCAACACAAAAAACGGTTACTTGAAACCCAACCCGGGACGGGTGCGACTCTCCTCCCGGTTTTCCTAAGAACACCAAGATGAACGAACACGACAAGCGCCTCGTACAGGAGGCCATGTACAAACGCTGGGAAGAGATCGACGAGGACGAGGCCGAGACCGAGGAAGGACGGCAGAAGCTCCACGAGATCGCGGTGCGGAAGTACCACCAGGACGAATACTTACACGGAATACTCTAATCCCTTAGTTTATGGAACCCATCAAAATCAGCATCGAAGTGTCATTGTCCCAGAGGACGATGGACTTCCTCCGCATGTTCACCCCGGACATGCCGCAGGACGTGTACGACGGCACCCGCCAGGTCCGTCCTGCAAAACCCGCAGAAAAGCCCGTAGACGAGCCGAAGCCCGAAACGGCACAGGAACCCGTCCGCGAGGAGAAAGCCGCGCCTGCGGCTCCTGAGGCCCCCGCAGCGCCCGAGAAGCCGGTCATCCCGACGACCGAGGACGTCCGCGAGGCGATGTACGCCGTCCGCCGCCGCATCGAGGGCGAGGACTGGCAGGAGAACAAGAGCTCCGAGGGCTACAAGGCCTTCCACAAGACGCTCACCGACCTGTTCAAGCAGCTGGCCCGCGAGGCGTCCAACGGCGCCGAGGAGAAGCCCAGCGCCCTGGGCCCGGACCAGCGGGGTGCCTTCATCAAGTCCTGCTCCCTGATCCGTCTCTCCGAGGACGGCAAGAGCATCACCGACCTGCCCTTCTAAGCCATGCCGAACGCCCACGCACTGCTGTCCCCGTCGGCGGCCCACCGCTGGATCCACTGCACGCCCTCCGTCCGTCTGGAGGAGGGCGTGAGGGACGAGGGGTCGGACTTCGCCGCGGAAGGGACCCTCGCCCACGCCATCGCCTCGCGGAAGATCCTCGAGACCCTCGGCCGCCCGCACGACGAGCAGGACCGGGAGATCGGGGAGCTCCACGACCGCTACTACTCCGAGGAGATGGAGGGCTACACCGACACCTACCGCTCCATCGTCCTGGAGAAGTTCAACCAGGCGAAGACCCGCTCGAAGGACGCCCAGCTCCTGGTGGAGGTCCGCCTGGACTTCGGGGCCTTCCTACCCGACGCCTTCGGCACCGCCGACGCCGTGATCATCGCCGACGACCTCATGGAGGTCATCGACTTCAAGTACGGTAAGGGCGTCAAGGTGGACGCCGACCACAACCCGCAGATGATGATCTACGCCCTGGGTGCCCTCGACGAGTTCCTCCTGGACTACGACATCAAGCGGGTGCGCATGACCATCGTCCAGCCGCGCATCGACAACCTGTCCGAGTGCGGCATGATGGTCGGCGAGCTCACCGCCTGGCGCACCGTCACCCTGAAGCCCGCCGCCGAGGCCGCCTTCGCCGGGACCGGCGACCAGGTGCCCGGCGAGTGGTGCCAGTTCTGCAAGGTCCGCGCGACCTGCTCCGCCATCGCGGAGAAGGCCCGGCAGATCTGCAACGAGGACTTCCGCGAGGCCCGGCTCATCAGCGACGAGGACATCCCGGGGCTGCTGCCCCTCCTCCCCGTGCTGAAAGGCTGGCTGGAGGACTTCGCCTCCCACGCGCTGCAGCGCGCCCTGGACGGCGCGACCATCAAAGGCTACAAGCTCGTGGAGGGGAAGAGCAACCGCCAGATCACCGACCAGGACGCCCTTCTCGGCGCGCTCCTGGTGAAGGGCTACCAGCGGGACGACCTCCTGAAGAAGCCCGAGCTCAAGGCCATCGGCGAGCTGGAGAAGCTCGTCGGAAAGAAGGCCTTCGCCGAGATCGGCAAGCCCTGGCTCGTCAAGCCGCAGGGCAAGCCCGCCCTCGTCGAGGAGTCCGACAAGCGCCCCGTCTGGAAACCCAAGGAGAGCGCCTTCGAGGACTTCGACAACCAGTAAAACAAACATAAACCCCTAATCCATCAACACCATGAAACTGCTCAAACGCAAAGACGACACCAAGATCGTGGTCGGCCCCGTGCGCCTGACCTACTGCTACATCGGCATTCCCTACGAGGACGGGGACAGCCTCAACTACAAGACCGGCATCCTCATCCCCAAGGAGGAGACCGAGGCCGTGAAGACCATCCAGGCCGCCATCCAGGCCGCCGAGGAAGCCGCGCTCTCCAGCGCCTGGGGCGGGAAGAAGCCCAAGGATTACACCTCCCCGCTGAAGGAGGAGGACGACCACTACAGCCTCACCGTCCGGAGCTATCCGAAGAACGGGCAGGCCCCGAAGGTCGAGGTCCAGGACCGCCGCGGCAACACCATCAAGTGGGTGAAGAACAACGCTGGCACCTACGTCCTGGAGGACGACCAGATCCTCTACTCCGGCGTGTGGGTGTTCATCTCCTTCGTCTTCTTCGGCTACAACACCAACGGCAACAAGGGCGTGAGCGCCCGCCTGGAGAACGTCCGCTTCGAGCGGAACGACACCCCGCTGGGCGGCGAGACCGCCAACTCCGACTTCGGCGAAGCCGCCGCGGACGATGACGACGACCTCTAAACCGACGGCGCCATGAAGACCTACATCATCAACCCCGACACCCAGAAGCCCGTCCACATCGAAGAGTGGGCGAAGGACGCCGACCCGACCAGGGCGCAGCTCCTGCTGGTGGACACCGGCGAGAAGCGGATGCTCGTGCGGAAGAGCTTCTTCCCCGGCGAGCACAACTTCAAGGACGCGCAGAAGATCGCCGCCGCCTACAAGCCCTTCCCGGAGAGCCCGTTCGCCTTCCGCTGCCCAACCCGCAAGGAAAGCCTCGACCTCTACGACGCCCGCTTCTTGGGCGGACTGGACAAGGCCGTCAAGCTCACCGGCGGCAACTTCTGCTGCGACCCGGACGACAACTGGTTCTGGACCTGCGAGATGGATGTCGACCCTCGGCTTAACGCCGGCGGCGGCTGGTTTTTCTACGGCCTCTTCGGCACGCTCTCCACCATCATCGTCTACGGCGCCTTTCGGTGCCAGGCGGTCACGCTTTTAACGACTGACTACTAAACTTAACCTTCGGGGCGGGCAACCGCCCGCCCCCATCCCGCCATGAGAGAGCTCGGCATCGACATCGAAACCTACAGCAGCGAGGACCTGAAGAAGTGCGGCGTCTACCGTTACGTGGAGGCCTCGGACTTCGCGGTCCTGCTGTTCGCCTACTCCTGGGACGGGGCCCCCGCCGTGTGCGTGGACCTCGCCCAGGGGGAGGAGCTGCCGGCCGAGATCCTCAGCGCCCTCACCGACCCGGAGGTCGTGAAGACCGCCTTCAACGCCGCCTTCGAGCGCGTGTGCCTGTCCAAGTGGCTGGGCGTCGCGCTCGACGTGCGGCAGTGGCGCTGCACGATGGTCCGGGCTGCCCGGATGGGCCTCCCCCTGTCCCTCGGCCAGTGCGCCGAGGTGCTCGGGCTCGCCGAGGGGAAGATGGCCGAGGGCGCCGCCCTCATCCGCCTGTTCTCCAAGCCCGCGCCCCGCACGGGGAAGCGGGTCATGCCATCCGACAAGCCGGACAAGTGGGAGACGTTCAAGCTCTACAACGCCCGCGACGTGGACGTGGAGCAGGCCGTCCTCCGCAAGGTCCGGCGGCTGGAGGTGCCGGAGTTCGACGAGGAGCTGTGGGAGGCCGACCAGCGGATCAACGACCGGGGCGTGCTCATCGACCCGGTGCTGGTGGCCAACGCCGAGCGGTTCGACCAGACCTACAAGGCCCGCCTCCTCCAGGACGCGAAGGACCTCACCGGACTGGAGAACCCCAACAGCGTCACACAGCTGAAGGCCTGGCTGCATCAGGTCACCGGCGTCAAGGTGGAGACCATCAACAAGACCGACATCGAGGACCTGGCCGACAGGCTCAAGCACTTCCGCAAGGCCTCCCGGATGCTCGCCATCCGGAGGGAGCTGGGGAAAACCAGCTGCTCCAAGTACACGGCGATGGAGGAGTGCGTCTGCGCCGACGGCCGGATCCGCGGCCTCCTGCAGTTCTGCGGAGCTGCCAGGACTGGCCGATGGGCCGGCCGCCTCGTGCAGGTGCAGAACCTCCCGCAGAACCACCTCGAGTCCCTGGACGACGCCCGCAGGCTCGTCCGCGACGGGGACTACGACGAGTTCACCCTGTCCTACGACAAGGTCACGCCGGTCCTCAGCGAGCTCATCCGCACGGCCTTCGTGGCCGCTCCCGGGAAGACCTTCCACGTCTGCGACTTCTCCGCCATCGAGGCCCGCGTCATCGCCTGGTTCGCCGGCGAGAAGTGGGTCCTCGACGTCTTCCGGCAGGGCGGCGACATCTACTGCGCCACCGCCTCCCAGATGTTCGGCGTCCCGGTGGAGAAGCACGGCCGCAACGCCGAGCTCAGGCAGAAGGGGAAGATCGCCGTCCTCGCCCTCGGCTACGGGGGCGGGGTCACGGCCCTGGAGAAGATGGGCGGGTCGCGCCTCGGGCTCAGCGAGCAGGAAGAGACGGAGATCGTCGCCCTGTGGCGCCGGTCGAACCCCCACATCAAGGAGCTCTGGTCCAAGGTGGAGAGGGCCGCCATGTGCGCCATCCGGAACCCCGGCACGACCTACACGGCCAACCGCGGGCTGGAGTTCTCCTACCGCTGGCGGGCCCTCCTGGTGAAGCTCCCCTCGGGCCGGACGATGGTCTACCCCCGCGTCCGGATCGAGAGCGAGACGATGACCGGGAGGACGGGCGAGTTCGAGAAGGAGTCCATCGTCTACGAGGGCCTCAACCAGACCACGCGCAAATGGGAGACGGACATCAGGACCTACGGCGGGAAGATGGTCGAGAACATCGTCCAGGCCACCGCCCGGGACATCCTCGGCGAGGTCATCCTCCGCGCCGAGGCCGCCGGCCTTCCCATCGTCTTCCACATCCATGACGAGATCGTCGTGGAAGCATCACCGGGGCAGACCCTCCAGCAGGTGGAGGAGCTGTTCTCCGAACCCATCACCTGGTGCTCCGACCTGCCCCTGAAGGGCGCCGGATATACAACCCCCTACTACAAGAAAGACTGAGAAAATGAGACTGTACAAGCACAAGTGGCGCGACCACTACACCATCTACCTGAACACCGCCGACGGCTTCTGCAAGCTGAACATCAACCCCGACGGCACCGCCCAGCTCTACGACCTCGTGGTCTATCCCGAGAGCCGGGGCCACCGGCACGGGAGCCTGCTGCTGACGCTGGCCATCCAGGCCGCGCGGACCGAGCGGGCGGAGGTCCTCCTGCTCTGGCCAGACTGCGAGCAATGGACCGTGGAGTGGTACGAGCGCCGGGGCTTCCGCAGGGGCCCGTTCTGGCGCAACGCCGCCGGGGAGCCCGCGTGGGCCCTCGAACTCTAAACCCTTACAAGACCATGGACAAGACATGCGGAACCTGCGGCAAATGCCGCAACACACACGACGGGCCCTACTGCTACAAGGGGAGCTCGCCCAGGCCCATCTCCCCGCTCAGGGTGATGGACTGCTGGGTGGACCCCTCCGAGGCGGAGAAGGCGCCCGTGATGACGAAGGTCTGCTCCCACTGCGGGCGCGAGCTTCCCGTCTCCAACTTCGGCCGTCATTCCCGCACCAAGGACGGCTACCAGCCATGCTGCAAGGAGTGCCTGAGCGAGATGAACAAGGGGCACAGGAAGCGCCAGGCCTTCGAGAACAACGAGGCGCCGGCGAAGCCCGAGGAGGTGAAGAAGATCGTCGCAGAGAACACCCCGCCGCCCAAGCCCCGGAAGGAGACGAAGAGCAGGAAGCCGAGAGGCCGGAAGGTCCTGCACCCCGACATCGAGAAGGACGGCGTCAAGATGCACTGGTGCGGACACTGCAACCAGTACAAGCCGGTGGAGGAGTTCTCCAAGGACTCCTCGAACAAGAGCGGCCTGGCCACCCAGTGCAAGGCCTGCCGGGTCGTGCTGGAGCACGAGCGCCGAGTGCGGAAGCGCGAGGCAAAGAAGGGGCAGGAGATCCAGATCCAGGCTACGCCGGGCGGACTACTGGAGCAGGTCGTGGACGCGCAGGAAGAGAAGAAGAACGAGGTCATGACCCTGCAGATCGACCCGAGCAAGATTAGATACATTGACCCGCGGGATCTCCAGCGCTTCGACATCCTGCAGATCGTTCACGAACTCCGCCGTCGAGGCTTCCATGGATCAATAACGATTGACGTGTAGCTATGGAGAAGGAAGACTACATACTGAGGACCGCGACGGACCTGCTCCTCCAGATCACGAAGGAGTGGGACGACGTCGACGGGCTGCGGGAGGCGGCCGAAGCCTGCGCCAAGGCCGCCAGCACAATCTGGGAAAAATCTCACCCGCTGATGCCATGAAGACGGCAGTCATCGTGCTCCTATCGCTCATCTTCGTGGGAGTCCTGTCGATAGACGGGAAGCTGAGCACCATCATCGAAATACTATGCAGAAGAAAATGACAACGATAAACTACACCCCGGGCACCAAGGTATGGGTGCGCCTGGAAGGACAAAAGAAGCTCGCGGTCTACAAGGGCCCCGTCCCCTCCTTATGGGGGGGGACCGTTTACAGCGTCACCGTGGGGACGAAGGAAATCGCGCTGGATCCTGACAGCATCTTAGGCGTCTATGGAAGTTCAAAACGACATTAAGCTGGAGATCGCGACCGCCACGTCGCGGATGGCTACCCGCTGGACCAACAAGCGGGTGACCTGGTCCGCGCTGGTGAACAAGTGCTCCGAGACACGCCGGACCACGGAGACCGTGGCCCAGTACGCCTCCATGTCCAGGGACGAGCAGTCCCAGCGCAAGGACATCGGCGGCTTCGTGGGCGGCTACCTCAAGGGAGGGAAACGGAAGAACGGCATGACCGAGTTCAAGACCCTCGCCACCCTCGACATCGACTACGGCACGCAGGACCTGTGGGATGACTTCACCATGGAGTTCGCCTGCGCCGCCATGCTCTACTCCACCCACAAGCACACCCCGGAGAAGCCGCGCTACCGCCTGGTGATCCCCTTCGCCAGGAAGGTCACGCCGGAGGAGTACGAGCCCCTCTGCAGGAAGATCGCCGCCACCCTCGGCATCAACCTGTTCGACGACACCACCTTCGAGCTGCCGCGCCTGTTCTACTGGCCGTCCACCTCCAAGGACGGGGAGTACGTCTTCCGCTTCCAGGACGGACCGATCCTCGACCCCGACGAGGTCCTCGCCGGCTACACCAACTGGCGCGACGCCTCGGAGTGGCCCATGTCGGCCAGGGAGAAGGAGCGCATCCCCAGGGACATCAAGAAGCAGGAGGACCCGTGCGCCAAGAACGGCATCATCGGGGCCTTCTGCCGCGCCTACACCATCGAGGAGGCCATCGACACCTTCCTCGCCGACAAGTACGTCAGGACGGCCCAGGAGGGCCGCTACACGTACAGCGGCGGGTCGGTCGCCGGCGGCCTCGTGTGCTACGAGGACAAGTTCGCCTACTCCCACCACGAGACGGATCCGGCGAGCCGCCAGCTGCTGAACGCCTTCGACCTCGTCAGGGTCCACCTCTACGGCGACCGGGACGAAGGCAAGCGCACCGAGGACACCACGCGCCTCCCCAGCTACGCCGCCATGATGGAGTTCGCCGCGAAGGACGGCCGGGTCAAGATGGAGGCGCTGCTCCCCGGAAGGAGGGCAACCGCCACCGAGGACTTCGGCGAGGCCGGGGAGGACGGGGGCGACGAGTGGGTGAAGCAGCTGGAGATCGGCAAGGACGGAAAGCCCAAGCCGACCACCGGCAACATCATCCTGATCATGGAGAACCACCCCGGGCTGAAGGGGAAGCTGGTGAAGGACGACTTCTCGCACTACAACCTCGTCGAGGGCGAGCTGCCCTGGAAGAGGGAGCGGGGGCCGTGGTCCAACGCCGACGACGCCAACCTCCGGGTGTTCCTGGAGCAGGACCCCTACGGCATCGTGTCCCGCGACAAGGTCCGGGACTCGGTCAGCGTGGTCTACTCCCGGCACGCCTTCAACCCGGTGCGCGACTACCTCGACGCCCTCCAGTGGGACGGCACGCCCAGGGTGGACACCCTCGTGTCCGACTACCTCGGCGCGCCAGACACCCCGCTGGTGAGGGCGATGACCCGGAAGCAGCTCACCGCCGCCGTGGCCCGCGTCTACGAGCCGGGGTGCAAGCACGACTACGTGCTCGTGCTCACCGGCCCGGAGGGCATCGGCAAGTCCACCCTGCTGAACACCCTCGGCGGGAGGTGGTTCTCCGACTCCCTGAACACCTTCGAGGGGAAGGACGCGATGGAGCTGCTGCAGCCCGCCTGGCTCCTCGAGCTCAGCGAGCTCAGCGCCCTGAAGCGGTCCGAGCTCGAGGGCGTCAAGCAGTTCCTCTCCCGCCAGGTGGACGAGTACCGCCCGGCCTACGCCGAGCGCACCGAGAAACGGCCCCGCCACTGCGTCTTTTTCGGCACGACGAACGAGACGTCCTTCCTGAAGGGCGACACCGGCAACCGCCGCTTCTGGGTCATCCCCACCGGCGTCACCGAGCCCCGGAAGAGCGTCTTCGACGGAGGCCTGGAGGGCGAGAGGGACCAGATCTGGGCGGAGGCCGTCCATTACTACCGGAAGGGCGAGAAACGCTACCTGCCGGTCGCCCTGGAGGCCGAGGCGCGGAAGGTCCAGGAGGACTTCAACACCCTGAGCGAGGACCCGCTGGTGGGAGTGATCCGCGAGTACCTGGAGCGCCGCCTGCCGGCCGACTGGGAGGGCATGACCATCGAGCAGCGCCGCGCCTGGATCCGCAACGGCGACGACTTCGGCGACGGGGCCGTCCTCCGCAGGGACAAGGTCTGCGCGGCCGAGATCATCGTAGAGGTCCTCGGGAAGAGCCTCAACGAGAAGAGCACCTACGACGCGAAGACCGTCTGCGCGGCGGTGCGGAAGATCGAGGGCTGGGAGTGGGCCGGGAAGACCATGCGCTTCGGACCCTACGGACCGCAGAAGGGCTTCGTGCGCACCGTCAAACCGACCGAAGAGGAGGATGACCTATGAGCAGGGAAACAAGACCGATCGGCCTCTGCTTCAGCGTGAGCGAGACCGTCGCCCGGGCGCTCAGGGAAAAGCAGGACCAACTCATGCTGACCATCCAGGACGCCGCCATGGCGGCCGTCCAGCAGCTGGCGCAGAAGGAAGGCCTCGACCTGAACGACTACGACCGGGCGCTGGAGCTGGCTGACATCTCCAAGGCGGAGGACGGCGAGTTCTACAACGTGACCTTCAAACTGAGACCAAAACAATGACCGACATCGACTACTGCAAGGGAACCTCGGCCGACGGCCGGACCTGCCCGCAGCGCCACCTCTGCGACCGCTACAGCCACTATCTCTCCCTGCGGAGGATAGGCGCCCGGGCGGACTATCCGATGGCCTGGAACGGCGGCGACTGCCCGATGCTCAGGCTCCGGAAATTCCAGGGAGACTGAGGCCATGGACACCAACTTCGTCACCCGCTGCTGGCTGTGGGACAAGCCCCTCCAGGAGGCCCGCGAAAGGGCCAGAAATCACGGTTACAAACAGGGCGCGCGGTTACACTTCTTAAAAAATTTGCGTAACCAAACGGCCGACGGTTACACCTCGGTAACGCTTCAGGTTACAAAGGCAAAACGCAGTAAATCAAGCATTTAACCCATAAGTGTAACCATGTAACCAAAAATTAGCAAAAAATACCAAGGGATAGCATATAATTATGGATATATCGTATAACAATAAAAAAAGGGCTAAAAATACGCGCAAATTCGAGCAAGGGGGGTACACCCGCGCGCGCGAGGACGGTTACACCCGTCCGGAAAGCGAGAAAAACATCGAGGCCGCCCTGGTGCGGGAGGTCGCCGAGATGGGCGGGCTCTGCCTGAAGTACGCTTCCTCCACGACCACCGGCTACCCCGACCGCCTGGTCCTCCTTCCGGAGGGTCGCGTGTTCTGGGTGGAGCTGAAGACGACGGGGCGCAAGCCCGGGAAGAAGCAGCAGCTCCGGCACCAGGAGCTCCGGGCCCTCGGGCAGACCGTGTACGTGGTGGACTCGATGTCGGGGGTGGAGACCGCGGTCGCCCTGATGAACCGGGCGGTCATCGCCGAGAGGATCCGACGCGAAGAGCTGGGAGGCCTGTGATGAAGTACGTCCCCTACGACTACCAGCGCCGGGCGCTCCGGTGGGTGAAGGACCACGAGCGCTGCGCCCTGTTCCTGGACATGGGACTCGGGAAGTCCGTCATCACCCTGACGGCCATCCAGGAGCTCATGGACGAGGCGGACGTGACGCGCACCCTCGTGGTCGCCCCGAAGAAGGTGGCGGAGTCCACCTGGGTGGCCGAGGCCTCCAAGTGGGACCACCTCGACCTCCGCGTCTCCCGCGTGATCGGGACGCCCAGGCAGCGGGTGAAGGCCCTGGAGGCCGAGGCCGACGTCTACGTGGTCGGACGGGACTCCCTCGTCTGGCTGGTGGACTACTACCGGGGCGACCCGCCCTTCGACTGCCTGGTCCTCGACGAGCTCACGTCCTTCAAGTCCCACAGCGCCGCGAGGTTCAAGGCGGTGCGGTCCATCTCTCCCCTGTTCCACAGGGTGATCGGCCTCACCGGCACGCCCAGCCCCAACGGCCTGGCGGACCTCTGGGCGCAGATCTACTGCCTGGACCTCGGCGAGCGCCTCGGGAAGAGCGTCACCCGCTTCCGGTCGGAGTATTTCAGCCTCCACAAGTGGAACAACATCGTCGTCAGGATGACGCCCCTCCCGGGCGCCCGCGAGACCATCGAGCGGAAGCTCTCCGACCTCTGCCTGTCGATGCAGGCGAAGGACTACCTCACGCTCCCGGAGATGATCGTCCACGACGTGCCCGTCGAGCTGGAGGAGCCGGTCCGGCGAAAGTACGAGGAGTTCCAGCGCGAGGAGGTGATGACCTTCCAGGGCGAGCACCGCGACGAGCCCGTCAACGTGATCGCCCAGTCGGCCGCCGGCCTGATGAACAAGCTGCAGCAGTTCACCTCCGGTGCCGTCTACGACGACGACAAGCTCTCGCACGTCGTCCACGGGGAGAAGCTGCGCGCCCTCGCCGAGATCGTCGAGTCGGCCCAGTCGCCCGTGCTGGTCTTCTACTCCTTCCTGTCCGACATCCCGAGGATCCAGGAGGCGCTCCGCTTCACCGGCCTGACCGTCCGCAAGTACGAGAACGACAACGACCTGCAGGACTGGAACGCCGGCAAGATCGACGTGCTGCTGGCCCACCCGGCCTCCACGGCCTACGGCCTCAACCTCCAGCAGGGCGGCCACTACATCGTCTGGTTCGGCCTCACCTGGAACCTCGAGCTCTACCTGCAGGCCAACGCCAGGCTCCACCGGCAGGGCCAGCAGAAGCCCGTCCAGGTCTACCGCCTGCTGTGTCCGGGGACCGTGGACGAGAAGGTCGCGAGGGCCCTGGAGAGCAAGGAAGGGGTGCAAGAAGCGCTTTTGCACGCATTAAAAGAAATGCTTTCCGAATATGTCAAGGCGTAGAATTAACCTGTCCGTGTCCGAGGAGACCTACTCCGAGCTGCTGAAGGTGCAGACGGAGTACGGCTTCAAGAACGTGTGCGAGGTCGCGTCCACGCTGCTGTCCCTCTTCCTGAAGAGAGTGCGGAAGGTGGGCGAGGCCCCGCCCATGCCCGAGGACGAGGAGCAGGAGATCCGCGAGATGTTCGAGGAGTACGGGAACTGGGAGCCCCAGCCACAAGCGGGGCACGCCCCCCAGGTCCGCCGACCCAGGAGGAAGTGATGGCGAAGGACGAGACCTACAAGCGACTGATCAACACGTCGAGGTGGCAGAGCCTCCGGCGTGCTGTGCTGACCGCCCACCCTGTCTGCGAACGGTGCGAGGCCGAGGGCCTGGTGACTCCTGCCTGCGAGGTCCACCACCGCGTGCCTGTCGAGTCAGCCGTCACGCCCAGGGAGAAGGAGCAGCTGATGTTCGACCCTGCCAACCTCGAGGCCCTGTGCCACGAGTGCCACGTCATCCGTCACACCGAGATGGGACGAAGCGGAAGGGAGGCAACACGCAAACGCAACGACGAGCAGACGCGGGCGGTGGTGCATCGTTTCTTCGGAGACCCGGGGGAGGTTTTTTGAAAAGGGGGTGGCATGCTCCAAACCTCGCCGCCAGCCTTCTGCGTCATTTTCAATTTTTTCGGATTTGCGGGATTTTTAAAATTTTTAAGCAAAAATGGTCAAAACTATTGCAGAATATAAGCAGCAGATCGAAAAGGCCCTGAAGTCCATCAAAAAGTACAACAAGGGCCTCGACATGCAGATCACCTCCCTGGCTTCGGCCCTGAAGACGGTCGACATGGCCCAGTGGCAAATCGACGGGCTGGTGGAGGTCACCGTCGTGGAGGAGACCCGCTACGGCAGCAAGATGGCGCCGCACCCGGCCTTCAAGGTCTTGAAGGACGCCCAGGACTCCGTCACCCGTCAGCTGAAGGCCCTCGGCCTGACGCCTGAGAACCTGACCAACGAGGACGAGGAGGATCCGCTCATCGGGGTGACGAAGAAGGTCATCAAGGCCGGCAAGAAGCCCCGGATCATCAAGCCCAAGAAGAAGGAGCCCGAGAAGTGACCGAAGAGGAGAAAGACAGGCTCAGGGAGCTGAAGGTCGAAGTCGCGAAGGAGCTCCGGGGCATTGACATCGCCGACTATGGTCTGGACGAGGTCGATGTCCGGCTCGTGGCGTACCTGGAGGAGAACCAGCAACACCCCGAGCGCCACAACCTTTTCGAGCTGCTCGCCGTCCGTCATTTCTTCCGCATGTGCGACCGCTACGGCTTCAACGCCACGGCGGTCCTCCAGTTCTTTGCCCTCTACGAGAGCCTGTACTTCCCCGGCAAGCGCGGGCTGCAGACCTATGAGCTGACGCCGGTGCAGTGCTTCCAGTTCGCCTCCGTCTTCGCCTTCTGGACGGAGGACGGCTTCCGGGTGGTGCGGGAGGTCTGTCTCCATGTCCCGAGAAAGTTCAGCAAGACCACGTCCTCGGCGAGCTTCGCCATCCAGGACCTGCTCTTCGGGGACTCCAACGCGGAGAGCTACACCGGCGCGAACTCCGAGGACCAGGCGATGAAGTGCTTCAACGTGATCCGGGACTGCATCACCAAGCTGGATCCGAAGGGCCGGAACTATCAGGTGAACGCGAAGTCCGTCAAGTCCAGGCGGAAGGACCGGCAGAGCTTCGCGCAGTGCCTGACGGCCAATGCGCGAACGAAGGACGGCCTCAACGCCTCCACGGTCATCATGGACGAGTTCTCCCAGGCGAAGGACGCCAACCTCCTGACGGTCCTCACCACGTCCATGGGCGTGCGCGACAATCCGCTGACGGTCATCATCACCACCGCCTCCGACGTCTTCGACGGCCCCTACTACGAGATGCTCCAGGGCTACAAGGCCATCCTCCTGGGCGACATGGAGGACGACGCGCTCTTCGCCCACATCTTCGAGCCGGACGTGGATGACGAGGAGAGCAGCGAGGACACCTGGCGGAAGGTACACCCGCACATGGGTGTGACGGTCAGCCTGCAGTTCTACCGGCAGGAGTACAAGAAGGCGCTCCGGAGCGCTGAGCAGATGCTCGCCTTCCGGACGAAGCTGCTGAACATCTTCGCCGAGAACGAGCGCCGCGTCTGGATCTCCTCCACCCTCGCCCGGAAGGTCAGCATCCCGATGGACCTGACCACGGTCACTGGAAGGCCGGACGCCATGTGCGCCATCGACCTGTCGGAGAGCGACGACTTCAGCGCGGTCAGCTTCGGCATGTACAGGCCGGAGTCCAAGTCCTTCTACTTCCACACGGCCTACTTCTTCCCCCTGGGAGCCCTGTCCGGCCACCCGAACGAGCAGCTGTACAAGGTCTGGGCGTCGAAGGGCCATCTCATCCTTCTCCCTGGCGACGTCATCGACTACTCCGCCATCGTGGAGTACATCCTCAAGATGAACCAGTTCGTCAGGATCCTGAAGATAGGCTACGACCCCTGGAAGTCCCAGGAGGTCGTGAACATGCTCTCCGCAGCTGGCGCCGCCAATGTGGTGACCGGCGTCCGGCAGACCTACGGAAACTTCACCGCCCCCGTGGAGAGCTTCGAGCACGGCGTCAAGACCGGGCACATCTTCATGAACAACAACCCGATCAACGCCTACTGCTTCGGCAACGCCGTCTTGGACGAGGACAATCTGGAGAACAAGAAGCCCATCAAGCTGACCCCGGACCGGAAGATCGACGGCATCATCACGATGCTCATGTGCCTGCGCCTGTTCATCGACTTCGAGCGCTGACGGGTACCATTTACGGCTTTGTGCGCGGATTGTAGGTAAACATCCACACGCATGAGCCTATTCACGCGCATATTCAGCCGCAGGGCGGCCGTTCGGCGGGAGTCGGACGGCGAGAAGAAGCAGCCCCCGACACCTCGGGAGGGCGGCATCCTCTGGCCCTTCTTTTCGAGCAACACGGCCCTCTGCGTCGCCACCGTCTACCGCTGCGTCAAGCTCCTGTCGGAGAGCGTGGCGGCTTTGCCCGTCCAGGTCATGCGCCGCAAGGGCGGCATCTTCATCGACGACGTCGACGGCCGCCTTCCCTTCCTGATGAACGTCCAGCCGAACGAGTTCATGAGCGCCTTCGACCTGTGGCAGCAGGGGCTCTTGCAGGTGTTCCTGAGAGGGAACGCCTACATCATCCCCATCTACTCCGCCTCCACGATGGACTTCGAGCGCTTCGTCCTCTGCTCGGACGGCGCCGTCGCCCACGACACCTACGCCGGCGTGTACAGCGTCAACGACCCGGTCAACGGCATCAAGGGGACCTACGGCGAGGACGAGGTCATCCACCTGAAGGGCCTGACCCTCTACGACCAGCGGAGCGGAGTCTCCGTCCTGGAGTTCGCGCGCCTGACCACCGGCATCGCCCAGGTGGGCGACCGCGAGACCCTCGACCGCTTTGCGAACGGGGGCAACGTCCGCGGGCTGGTGGGCAACGACACCTCGGTCCGCGGCTTTGGCGAGTACCAGGACAAGGAGCTCGCAAAGACCGCCGACGACATCGACAAGCAGTTCCACAGCGGCAAGCACATCGTCAGCCTCCCGGGCCAGGTGGACTTCAAGCAGCTCTCCCTGTCCTCGACGGACCTGCAGTTCTTAGAGTCCCGCAAGTTCACCGTCCGGGAGATCTGCCGCTTCTTCGGCGTGCCGCCGTCCTTCGTCTTTGACGACACGTCCAACAACTACAAGAGCGCCGAGATGGCGAACGTCGCCTTCCTGTCCAACACCCTGGAGCCGCTCCTGCGCAGCATCGAGTGCGAGCTGCAGCGGAAGCTCTTCCTCCCGTCCCAGTACGGGAAGCGGAGGATCCAGTTCGACCGGCGCGGGCTGTACGCCTGCGACCTGGACAGCCGGGTGAAGTACCAAACGGCCACCATCGCCGCCGGCCTGTACACTGTCAACGAGTGGCGCCGCGAGGAGAACAAGCCGCCCGTGGAGGGTGGCGACAAGGTCCTCGTCTCCGCCAACCTGAAGGGCATCGAAGAGCTGACCGCCAAGCCGGCGCCCGAAGAACCCCAAAACCCCGAAACCAATGAAGAATAAGACCGAAGAGATCCGCCGGGAGCTGCTGACCGTAGCGGCAGAGCTCCATGTGCGGGAAGCCGGCGAGGGCGAGGCCCCCAGCCGGACCATCGTCGGCCGTGCCATCCTGTTCAACACCCCGTCCAGGCCTCTCTGGGCGGACGAGGACGAGGAGGCCGTCGAGATCATCGCCCCTGAGGCAATCACCCGGGAAGTCCTGGACGCATGCGACATCAAAATGACCATGTTCCACGACCGGCAGCTCATCCTCGCCCGTTCCAAGAAGGGCAAGGGCACGCTGTCCTACGAGGTGGACGACAAGGGCGTCACCTTCTCCTTTGAGGCCCCGAACACCGTGGACGGCGACAAGGCCCTGGAGCTGGTGCGCCGGGGCGACCTGGCTGGCTGCTCGTTCATGTTCTCCACCCACTACTGGGACGAGGGCTTCGTCTCCCGTTCCGTGGAGATCCGTGACGAGAAGACCTACATCACCTACACGGTGCGCCAGGTCACCGGCGTCTACGACTTCACCCTCGCCGCGGACCCCTACTATGAAGGGACCGAGGTGGACACCCGGGAGATCCGGGAGGCCTCCAAACCCGAGGCGCCGAAGGTGGACGAGCCGAAGCCGGACGTCGAGAAAATCAAAAAGCAGCTGCGCGAAATGCGCCGCGCTGCCAACGATAAAGTATTTGTTTAACCCCCAGTTTTTCCTGCACATGAAGAAAAACCAGATCAACGTTCGCGAACTGGTGCAGAAGTACCAGGCGAACTGCACGCGCATCAACGAGATCGCCGATGCGTGCGAGACGGAGCAGCGTGAGCGCAACGAGGCCGAGACCAAGGAGTTCGAGGCCCTGACCCGCGAGAACCAGCTCCTGGGCATGCGGATGCAGGCGGCCACCGCCGACTATCTCCGCGAGAACCCGAACGCCAGCGCGGAAGCCGAGAAGCTCATCCGCGAGAACCTCAAGTCCGGCCGGAAGACCGAGATCACGCTCGTGCGTTCTGGCGAGTTCGCCGGCATGATGGTGGCCGACGCTGCCAACGGTGGCATCGTCCCCCTGCGCGTCCAGGACTTCATCGAGCCGCTCGTCGAGGGCTTCATCCTCAACAAGGTGGGCCTCCCCCTGCCGACCGGCCTGTCCGGCGACTACGTCTGGCCCATCTACGAGACCGTCGAGGCCTCCGTCGCCGGCGAAGGCGTCGCCCTGGGCGACTCCAAGATCAACCTGGACAAGCTCACGGCCACCCCTGAGCGCATCGGCATCGCCATCCCGGTGACGAACCAGTCCATCAACCAGTCCGCGGGCATCATCGAGACCCTCGTCAAGAAGGTCATGCCGGAAGGCGTCGCCCTGCTCCTGAACAAGATCGTCTTCGGCCTCGCCCCGGTCACCGGTGCGACCCACCTGGTCGGTCCGTTCGCCAAGATCCTGCAGGTGGCCGCCAAGTCCGCCGCCTCCCGCACCGACGAGGAGAAGCGCTACAACGCCATCGTCGACCTCCACGAGGTTCCGACCGCCGCCGAGCTGAACAAGCTCATGAAGGCCGCCGTCCTCGAGAAGGGCGTGGTGGGCAACCATCTCTGCTGGGTCATGACCAAGTCCATGAAGGCCATCCTCGAGGTCACCCCGATCAACGCGAACGGCATCTTCGTCCCGATGATCCAGAACGACATGCTCTTCGGCCTCCCGGTGTACACCACCAACTGCCTCCGCAAGACTGTGGAAGGCACCACCACGGAGTACATCGGCCTCGGCGACTTTGCCTACCAGCCGATGGGCCTGTTCGGTTCCCTCCGCTTCATCGTGGACCCGTACAGCCAGGCCCGCAAGGACGCGGTCGACTTCGTCCTCAACACCGACTACGCCACGAAGACCCTCATCCCCGAGGCCTTCATCCTCGGCGAGGTCGGCGCCGAGACCGACTAAACCACCTGAGCCATGGAACTGGATCTCAAGCTCCTCAAGAAGCAGGTCAGGGCGGACGACTTCCAACAGGACGACGCCTACCTGCAGCATTTGCTGGACTCCGCGACGGAGACCGTCGTCACCTACACGAACCGCGAGAAGGCGGAGCTCGTCGATGACAAGGGCAACCTTCCCAAGATGCTCCAGCAGGCCGTCCTCATGCTCGCCGCCCACTGGTACAACCAGCGCGAGAGCGTGTCCACGGTCGCGATGCACGAGGTGCCTGACTCCATCCAGTCCCTGGTGAAACCCTACAGGAGACTGGTATGATCGCGGGACGCCTGACCGAGTACGTCGAGCTCCGGAAGCCTGTCGTGGAGACGGACGCCTTCGGGTCGGAGAAGATCTCCTACCCGGAGGGCCGTCGCGTCCACGCCGAGGTCAACTGGAAGGCCGGCCACCTCAGCCAGGAAGCGTCCGAGCTCTTCCCCGACGGCCGCGTGGAGATCATCATCTACGCGGCCCACGAGGTGGAGGAGAAGTGGCTGGTCATCTACCAGGGCATCACCTACACGGTGGGCGCCATCGAGTTCAACCGGCGCAGGGGTCTGAAGCGGCTCGTCTGCGACAAGGTGAACGAGTAATGGCCCGGGCCCTGGAATATGACGACCGCCAGCTCCGCGAGCTTTACGCCCAGATGGACGAGAAGCAGCGGAGCAAGGCGATGAAGGGAGCCTTCCGCAGCACCGCCCTCGTGATGAAGCGGGCCGCCGTGGCGAACGTCCGGACGGACCTGCACAGCAGCAAGGACCTCGAGAAGGGCGTCCGCGCCCTGGTGTTCAAGCAGAAGCTGGGCTTCCGCGTCACGGTGGGCACCGTCATCAAGAAGGCCGCGAACCGGATGGGCTGGGTGGGCGTCAAGGGCTTCCACCTCAACCGCCAGGGACTGGAGAAGCCGGTCCTGATCTGGGCCGAGGACGGCACCAAGGAGAGACGCCTGAAGGGCGGACGCGGGTCTCACCAGACCAAGCGGGGCTTCCGGAAGCGTTACCTCTTCAACGGCGCCTACAGGGGCCGGATGACCGCCTACCAGTTCATCGTCAAGGCCAACCGCCAGGTCGGCCCGCAAATCAACCAAACCCTCCAGGACAGCTTCCGGGCTTCCGTGGAAAAAACCGCCAAAAAGTATGGCTGCACCGTCTAACCCTGTCACCTCCCTGAGCGTGGGCCTGCTGGTCCGCGACCTGCTCATCTCTGACGAGCGGGTGGCCGCCATCGCCACGAAGATCTACCCCGTGGTCGCCGAGGCGAACGCCCAGCTCCCCTACGTCTGCTACCGCCGCGCGAACTTCGAGCGGCAGGTGGCGAAGGGTCCGGGACAGGGCGCCGACACGGTCGCCGTGGAGTTCCTCTGCTACGACAAGACCTACGCCGGCAGCATCGCGCTCGCCGAGGCCGTCCGGGCCTGCCTGGACCACCAGAGCGCGGTCTACGACGACGGGGAGGGCCACAAGCTGGCGGCGCGGTCCATCGACCTGGAAGGCTCCGAGGAGGGGTGGGCGGACGACGCCTATGCGCAGTCCCTCGTCTTCACCGTAAGAGTCAACAACGTTTAATACTACCGAATTATGCCTACTACGAAAGTTGGATATGTCAATGGCAGCGACCTGCTGCTGAAGGTGGGCGGCAAGGCCATCGGCCACTGCACCACCCACACCACGACCTTCAACACCGAGACCAAGGACCGGAGCGTGAAGCCTGTGGCCTCCGCCTCCATCTCCGCCGGCCTCTGGAAGGGCAAGGGCGTGACCGGCCTCAGCGTCAGCATCTCCTTCGAGGGCCTGACGAACTACGAGGAGACCGAGGGCGGCTTCAAGACCCTCCTCAACGCCTGGAAGACCGGACAGCCTGTTGAGGTCGTCGCTCTCGAGCGCGAGAGCGAAGATCCGTACCTGACCGGCTCCTTCGTCATCGCCTCCCTGGAGCAGAGCGCGCCTGCCCAGGACGACGTCACCTACTCCGGCACGCTGGAGAACAACGGCGAGGTCACCCTCGACCCCACCAAGATCACCGGCGAGACCGTCAGCTAACCTGGTATGAAAACGGCCATCAACATCCAGGTCGGCGACCGCAGCTATCCTTTCCGGATGACCCTCGGGGCGATGCTCCGCTTCAAGAGGGTCACCGGAAAGGACCTCGCGCGGGAAGACCTCGACGCGGGCAACATCGAGGAGGTCGCGCAGCTCCTGTACGCCTGCCTCGCGTCCGCGTCCGTCGCAGACAGGGTCCCGTTCTCGCTGACATTCGACGAGTTCTGCGACAACCTCTCCACCGACGACATGTTCGCCATGCAGGAGCTGCTGGTGAACCCTGAACAGGCCGCGGCGCAGGCACCGGAGGCCGAAGGCGCCGACGGGGAAGAAAAAAAAAGTTAACGACCATCGAGGAGGCCCTGGGTGTAGCCCTCGGGTGCCTCGGCCTCTCCTACGATGACTTCTGCGCCCTGTCCCCCGGGGAGTTCAACCAGGTCAACCGGTGCTGGGCGGAGCGCGAGAAAGAACGGCTGCACGGAGAGTGGGAGCGGACGCGAGTCCTGGCCACCGTCTTCGTGCAGCCGCATTTGAAGAAGCAGATGGACCCGCGGAAGCTGCTCCCCTTCCCGTGGGACGCCACGGCCCGGAAGGGCCCGGTGAAGAAGAGCACCCGGGAGCGCTTCGAGTACTTGAAAGAGAAATTTGCAAGCGATGGCATCGACAATCAGTATCACCTACAAGCTCCAGGGGAACGCGAGGGACCTGAAGGCGCTGATCAATGACGCGGACGGCCTGAAGAAGGCCTTCAACGGCGCGGCAGTGCAGGCCGAGCAGCTCCCCAAGAAGATGGGCGGGCTCCGGTCCATGGCCGGCTCGCTCACCAAGTCCCTGGGCGGGATGGCCGCCGGCCTTGTGTCCGTCGGCGCGCTCGTCAAGGGCCTGTCCAGCGCGGTCAACACGATGAAGGACTTCGAGAAGGCCAACTCCGAGCTGGCCTCCGTCCTCGGCAAGTCCGTCGGCGAGATCGACAGCCTCACCGAGTCCGCGATGGAGCTGGGCAAGCGCACGTCCTTCACCGCCGCCGAGGTGACGTCCCTGCAGACCTCCCTCGCCCGCCTGGGCTTCTCGGAGGGCCAGATCACCGCGATGCAGGAGAGCGTCCTGAAGTTCGCCGCCGCCGTGGGCACCGACCTCGCCAGCGCCGCGGACTTCTCCGGCGCAGCCCTCCGGTCCTTCGGCCTGAAGGCCTCCGACTCCCGGGAGCTGCTGGACCTCATGGCGGCCTCCACCTCCAAGTCCGCCCTGTCCTTCTCCAAGCTCCAGACCTCCATCTCCGTGGTCGGCCCGGTTGCCGCCTCCTTCGGCCTGAACGCTCGCGACACGGTCGCCCTCCTTGGCGTCCTGTCGAACGCCGGCTTCGACGCCTCGTCCGCCGCTACGGCCCTCCGCAACATCCTCCTCAACCTCGCCGACTCCAACGGTAAGCTGGTGCAGGGCCTCGGCCATACGGCGACTACGATGCCGGAGATCATCGACGCCCTGCAGGAGCTGTCCGACCGCGGCGTGGACCTGAACACCCAGCTGGAGATGACGGACAAGCGCTCCGTCGCCGCCTTCAGCGCCCTCGTCAAGGGGGCCGGGGATGTCCGTGAGCTGTACGATGCCCTCGGCGACGCCAACGGCGCCCTGGACCAGATGTACAACACCATGACGGACAATCTGGAGGGCGCCATCAAGCGCGTGGGCTCCGCTTGGGAGGACCTCGTCCTCCAGTTCCGGAACTCCACCGGCGTCCTGAAGAACGTCTTCGACCGGTTCGCCCGCGGCCTGAACGTCTTCTCCAACATGGAGAAGGGCATGAGCCGCCGCGACGCGAGGACCGCCGCCCTGGGCGACGCTTTCATCGGCTCCGGCACGCTGAAGACCCTGGAGGACTACGACAGGGCCATCGACAACCTCAACGCGAAGGAGAAGAAGAGCGCCGCCGACCGGAAGGCCCTGCGCGTCCTCGAATACGCCCGGAACAAGATCTGGCTGGAGCAGATGAACTCCGCCGTCGCCGCCTTCGGCGAGGAGGAGGTCGCGGTCACGGATCTGGCTGGAGCGGAGAACGCGGCGGGCAACGCCGCCGGCGGAGCCTCCGACAAGCACAAGGGCCTCACCGAGGCCATCCAGGACTACAACAAGTCCGTCGAGCGCGCTGTCCAGCTCAACCAGGAGCTCGGCTACAAGCAGACCGACGAGGTGGCCCGGCTGGACGCCATGCGCTCTGGCCTCACAAGCCTCATCAACAAGTACGGCAACGAGGACGCAGCCATCAAGCAGCTCATCTCCGACTACAAGGACTTGCTGGCCGCGCGGCGCGGGTCCGGCGCCGTGGCCCTCGACACGTCCGGCGTGCCCAGCGTGTCCGGCTCCGCCCAGATCATGGGCAAGAAGGCGGCCTCGCCCGGCTTGGTGGGCACCGACCTCAAGAAGTTCAACAAGGAGACCGTCAAGGCGATGACGCAGGGCGAGGCCCTGCAGACCACCATCGGCGCGCTCGGCGGCGTGTTTCACGACCTCGCCGGCGCCGTGGGCGAGTCCGCGGCCGCCTGGCTGGAGTGGGGCTCGAACCTCCTGTCCGCCATCGCCCAGGCGCTCCCGCAGCTGACCGCCCTGTTCGTCAAGCAGAACGCCGCCGCAACGGCCAACACCGCGGCAGCGGCCTCCGGAGGCGCGTCCGCGGTGGCGTCCGTCCCCTACGTCGGCCCGGTGCTCGCCGTGGCCGCCGTGGCCTCCATCCTCGCCGCCCTGGCGAGCCTTCCGAAGTTCGCCGCCGGTGGCGTCATCTCCGGCCCGACCTTCGGCCTCATGGGCGAGTATGCCGGCGCGCAACACAATCCCGAGGTCATCGCCCCGCTGAACACCCTGCGCCAGTACATCCAGCCCGCGGCCGTCGGCGGCGAGGTGGACTTCCGGATCCGCGGCCGCGACCTGTACGGCACCCTGAAGAAGGACAGGCGACGGTCCTCCCGCTCTTAGGTACCCAAAGACCCTTTCCCCGGTTTATAGTAGAAGCTCTTAACGATGGCCAAGCGACTGCGATATTCCGGGGAATTTTTGTCTCTTCACGGGGACGTCTGGAGGTGCGAGATCCTCCAGGAGTCCGCCTCCGCCTTCCAGGTCGGCGAGCTCGTCTTCCCGGCCGACGACCCGCTCACCATCGAGTGGGACGAGCGCAGCCCCGAGGAGCCGGTCTGCGGATCCATGGCGACGCTCACCATCGAGTCGCCCGGCGACCGCACCTACGCGGACCTCTACACCGAGGTGCCCGGCGCCATCCGCCTGGACGTCTACCGCAACAACGTCCTCTACTGGAGCGGGTGCCTGGACACCGAGACCTACAACGAGCCATACGACCGCGGCTCCCACTACGACGTGGAGCTGACCTTCTACGACTTCGGCATGCTGCAGCGCATCCCGTACAACCTCACCGGGAAGAAGACCCTGCGCGAGATCCTGGAAGGCGCGCTCGCCGCGTCCGGCATCAACTACGGATCCATCAACGAGACCTACACCTCCACGAAGTTCACGGACGACACCGCCGTGACCCTCGCCGCGCTCTCCATCCAGTCGGACAACTTCATCGACGAGGACGAGCTCACCTTCGACTGGGAGAAGGTCTTGGGCGGCATCCTGCAGCCCCTCGCCCTGAAGGTCATCCAAAAGGCGGGCGTCATCTGGGTCTACGACATCAACGGCCTCTACACGAAGAAGAACACGTCCGTCCTCGTCGAGTGGGACGGCGTCGGCCAGCGGATGGGCACCGGCCGGGTGTACAACAACCTCCGCGTCACCTTCTCCCCCTACTCCTCCGGCAAGCTCGGGAAGGAGTTCAAATATGGCGACACCTACGGCCCGGAGTACATCAACCTGGGCTCGAGCGAAATGGTCCCGGACCGCTACAGCTACTACCCGAACTACTCCGAAGCGAAGCGCCCGAACGGCTCCTGGGACTACAACCTCATCGACTTCACGATTTTCCGGTCTTCCGACGCCACCAAGTGCAAGGGCCTCGCCGCCATCGGCGGCAACAACCGCTTCTTCAAGACCTATCCGATGCTGGGCGGCACCGAGGCGGAAGGCGTGGCGGTCGGTTTCTACACGGGGGGCCACGGCCCCCTGACGACCGGCTGGCCCGTCCTGAAGGGCATCCAGCCCGGCGCGCATCCGCAGAACATGGCCTTCAAGACCGAGCGGATCTACCTGCCGCCTATGGGCGCGGAAGACCAGAAGAACAACTTCGTCCGCATCGTCATGGAGGCGCTGGCGGACGTCCGCTACAACCCCTTCGAGGACGCCCCGAAGGACGAGGAGGGCAACGACAACGACATCTTCGACTCCTTCAAGAGCTTCGGATCCATGGCCTTCGTGCCGGTGGACATCGTCCTGTACAACGCGAACGGGACGGCCCTCTACCACTACGAGAACAAGTACATCACGGCGAACGGCCACCCCGGCGACTCTATCGCGAACTGCTCCGCCACGAAGCACGCCAACGGCACCACGCGGGACGGATGGAAAAGCGGGAACGCCAGCTTCGGCGACGCCTGGCTGGCCTACTACGACGGCGAGCTCGACCTCGTGACCGGCCAGGGCGTCGGTGGCTGGAAGGCGAACCGGCAGAACTTCGGCAAGGCCTGGAGCGAGGGCCGGAAGGAGTCCAAGCGGACCCTCCACTACTACGACATCAACGGGAACAAGCAGGACTGGTGGTTCTTCGATAGCTTCAAGAAGGCCCCCGACGGCCAGTTCATCCCGTACCCTCCGGCCGAGGGCTACCTGGAAATCCGCGTCTACAACGGCATCTACATCTTCGACGACCTGGACCACTTCGACCAGACCCTCGCGGGCGAGTTCTACAACATGGGCCTGTACCAGAAAATGCGCTGGCTCCTGTACAAGGCCCCCGAGGTCTCCGTGGTGCGCCGCACCCTCACCTTCGACGAGGCCGAGCTGGACGACATCGAGTACACCGGCGTCTGCAACCCGAACGCCCAGGAGGACCTGGACCTCGAGACGATCTGCGGGACGTCCGCGACCGTCTGCCCGACTGCGAAGGGCATCCTCATGCGGACCTCGAACGGGGCGCAGCTGCAGCAGCTGAAGCGCGCCGGGCGCACCGAGAGCGCGGAGCAGCTGCTCATCGGGACGATGTTCTCCCAGTTCGCCACCCGGAAGACCGCCCTCTCCGGCGAGGTGGAGATGGATCCGGGCGGCCTCACCCTCTACCGGGAGGCCGCACAGGAGAACGGCGTCCGGCTGCTCATGGCCTCGGAGGTGCAGCACGTCCGGGAGGAGATGTCCGAGGCCGAGCTCCTCGAAGTACGTCCTGACGAATACACGGCAGAGTAATGGGAACCTATACAAAGAGCAGCACCAACCGGGCGGCGCGCCCGCGGTCCGAACGCCTGAGGGAGTCCGGCGGGGTCATCGTCTCGACCTCCACGTCCGTCATGGGCGGGGCCAGCTACGTCCCGTCCGGGAACACCCACACCCACGCGAACCTCGACGCGCTGAACATGATCACCGTGGACGACGGCTACATCTACCTCACCGACACGTACACCGACGAGACCACCCAGGAGCAGGTGACCGAGACCGTCAAGGTCAAGGCCGGCTACGCTGACAAGGCCGCGGCGAACGCCGACGGCTACACCCTGGACTGGTTCATCCCGGTCACGGTGAACGGCGTCCTCACCCTGAAGCTCAACCCCGTCTACGCCGGTCTCTGGGCGGAGGGCTGGATCACCGCCGGCGGCATCGGCACGGGAGGCGGCGGAGGCGGCGGGGCCTCGTACCTGTGGGAGCTCGACGACGTCTCCCTCGGGACGCTCGGCAACGGCAACCTCCTCGCCTGGAACGGCACCGTCTGGACGAACATCGACCAGTCCACCATCACGCCCGACCTCACCGGCTATGCCACGCAGAGCTGGGTGACCGGCCAGGGCTACATCACGAACGAGAGCGACCCCGTCTTCTCTGCTTCGCCCGCCGCCGGGATCACGGCCAACGACATCACCGCCTGGAACAACAAGACCTCCAACACCGGCACGGTGACCTCCGTCACCCTGACCTCCGGCACCGGCATCACGGTCTCGAACTCCGGCACGGCCATCACGACCTCCGGCTCCCGGACCATCTCCATCTCGTCCGCCTTCCAGGTCTACATCGAGCACGGCGAGAACGCCTACAACTGGGGCGACCACGCGAACGCCGGCTACCTGACCGCCGTTCCAAAGGCGACAGACAGCGTCATCGGCGGCTTCCAGACCGGCTACTCGGAGAGCGGGAAGAACTACGCCGTCAAGATGTCGGGCAACAAGGCCTACGTCAACGTCCCCTGGACGGACACCGTCTACACCCACCCCACGGACGGGGCGAGCATCGCGATCTCCGAAGCCTCCGGGAGGGTGTTGTCTTCTATCAGGGTGGACAACATGGGTCACGTCACGGCCGTAGGGTCCAAGACCCTGGCGAAGGCCGACATCCCGGCGCTGGACTACCTGCCGCTCACCGGGGGCGAGCTGACCGGCGACCTGTGGCTGCACACCCGGGGCCTCAACTATGGCAGCAAGCTCTGGTTCGGCGACAAGGGCAGCGGGGACGGCTACGTCTACCTGCACGAGGACGAGGATGACCACCTGCACATCCACGCGGCCGACGGCATCAAGCTGTCCACCGGGGACGGCTACGGGATCCTCCTGGACAACAATGTCACCCTGAACAGCGCGCGGTCCTTTACCCTGGGCAACGGCGTCCTCACCTGGGACTCCAGCGTGAACGCCTGGAAGCTCTCCGGAAACCTCTACGCCACCGGCTTCATCACCTCCGGCGCGTCCAACCCCAACAGTTAAGCCATGGCACACGCAAACGGTAAGATATACAGGGACGCCTCGACCAACCCTCCCTACGGCATCGACGCCCGCGGGGACGTGGCCGTCGTCGTCCAGCGGAGCACGGGCGACTGGGGCCAGCTGTGCGGCGACGTGGACAAGGACGGGAACGACGTGAACAAGGTGAACATCCACTCCGTCCACAAGCCGGTCCGCTCCGATCTGCTGGGCGGGACGGAGCAGGAGGTCAAGGTGCCGGCGAAGTACGGCTTCGCCATCGACACCAAGGCGGCGGGCTCCGGCACGCTGTCCTTCATCCAGCAGCTGCGGAGCCAGGGCGCGAGCTACGCCCACTGGCGCTGGAACAAGCCCCGCGGAGAAGGCCGCAGTCCGAAGGAGCACTACCGCATCGACGACTTCGACGGCTACCGTCACGGCCAGCTTCCGTACAGGACGCCGGCCTTCCTGACTCGTCTCTCCGCCAGCCAGATCTCCATCAACGGGGGCCAGCCGCTTTCCGTGGAGATCGCCCGGCGCAGCACGAAGACCGAGACCCTGACGTCCAACCCCTTCGTCCTCAACGACGCCTACGACGTCACCGTCCTGGTGACCATCGAGGACCCGAACCCGGAGAGCGCCGCGTCCTACATCAACTGGTACGTGGACGGCGACTTCCAGATCAACCTCATCGACTCCCGTGGCCGCGTGGTGGACTCCGACTACCAGACCGGCTTCGGCATCCAGACCGGCAACCTCCCGCAGACCATCTCCCTGCACTTCGAGGGCTGGCACTCTCTGGAAGGTTACGAGGGTCCGTTCCGGATCCAGTACCGCCTCCACATGGAGAACGACACCTACTACAACAACGGATCCAGCGACGTGTACGTCCCGGTCACCCTGAAGATCGACACCGTCTACGCCGCCACCCTGACGATGTCGAAGACCGGCCAGGACGGCGTGGTCGTGCGTCCCGGCGGCATGGAGGCGGAGTGGAGGGAGAACGGCTACCGCGCCCGGGAGACCGTCTTCGGTGCGAACGCCTCCTGGCCCATCGCCGTGGTGGAGGTGTACAACGGAAGCACGACCCAGCGGAAGATCTGCCTGGTGCCCAGCTCCGGCTTCATCTCCTTCCAGCGCATCGGCATCACCATACAGCCCCGGCAGGCCACCAACGCGAAGGACCTCATCGTCTACCTGCTCTACGGAAACTACAACCAGATCTTCCCCGACATGCAGCGCCAGGTGGACTACGGCGACCTCTCGCTGGCCGACCCCTACGTCCTGACCTGCGCCCCGAATTGCTACAACGAGCTGGGCATCCTTCCGGACGATCCGGAGCCGTTCATGTTCTACCAGGAGGACTGCCAGGGCGCCCGCTTCGACTACCGGGGCGGAACGTACCAGGCGAACCTGGAGCCCCACGCGAACGGCTTCACGGGAAACGATCTACTGCTGGACCGCTTGCGCCTGGCGTGGGACTTCAGCGCGGACAACGTGCCGGTCGCGACGGACATCGTCTTCCATCTTGACATCTACAACGAAGACGAAGAGCTCCTGCAGAGCGACGTGCAGACCGTGGCCGTGCCGGCTACTTCGCACTGGTACGGCTCCGTCCTCTTCGACCTCAATCTCACGACCGAGTCGCTCGCCCCCTTCGAGATGTGCGCCCGCATGTGGGCGGACGTCGGCGGCGACATTTACTACGTCAACTTCTACCCGCAGGCCGTCGCCGTGACTCCCCCGGCGCTCTACCCGCTGGGCTGGCAGGATTAACCCCTAACAATGTCACCTATATGCAACAGAAAAACACCTTAACCAACAAAGACCGGCTCCTCCTCGGCCTGAAAGTCATCCTCATGCTCATCTGGGCGGTCGCGACCTTCTGGACGTTCTCCACGGCCATGACACACGGCGCAGGCGTCGACAAGGTCGTCGCGGGCATCATGCTCGCCTTCAACGCCTGCGCGCTCTTCCGCGTCGGCAAGCGTATCTGGGACGAAACGTAGAAGGCCATGAAGAAGATCGACGTGCAGAACGCGGTGAACGCCTTCGGGCGGATCCCCGTGAACAAGGTCAAGAACGACCAGATCCGCAGCACCCTCATCCACGACTACCGGAAGCTCCGCAAGGCCTCCCGGGAGATCGAGCAGGAGCGCCTGGACCTCGTGGAGAAGTTCCGCGAGGACTTCGCCGACGAGATGCTCGACGTGCAGGTCCTCCGGGAGTCCGGCAGGCCTGTCGTCGACCATGACGAGTTCCTGAGGGCCGAGGCTTCCATGAACCGGCTCATCCAGAAAATGTTCCAGGAGGAGCTCGCCGAAGACCTCGAGCTTGTGAAGGTCTCCATGGACGACTTCGCGAAAGCCGTCAAGGATGGGGACTACACCTTCGAGGACGTCGCAGCCCTGGACGGCATCGTCATCGAATAAAACGCCAGAGCCATGGAAAAGTTCGACTCCTTCTACCGCATCGCGGAGCTCATCATCGCCATCGTGACCTCTGCCGTAATCACCCGCATCATCACGATCCGCCAGCGCGTCAGGCAGGCGAAGTCCGACGCCGACAAGGCCGAGACCGAGGTCAAGGCCGACCAGATCGAAAACATCCGCAAGACCATGGACGAAGTCTACAAGCCCATCATCGAAGACCTCCGCAAGACTGCGGCGGACGCGATGGCTGAGGCCAGCGAGGCTCGCAAGGTGGCCGCCGAAGCCTTGGACAAGGTGGAGATCCTGGAGCAGGAGAACCGGGAGCTGCGGCGCGAGAACACCCAGCTCCGGGACGCCATCCGGGAGATAAATCCGGACCTCGTCCTCTCCAAGCGGGGCGCCAACGCTTCCAGCCAGGCCCGCGGGGCCGACGGCCGGTTCGTGAAGAAAGAGGAGGCCGGGGCATGAAGCTGACCGTGGAGCGCAAGTGGCCCAAGGCCACCTACACCATCGGCCGCCTGTACATCGACGGCATCTACTACTGCAACACCCTCGAGGACAAGGACCGCGGCCTGAAGCAGGGCGACCCGCTGCTGTACATCCAGAAGCGGAAGATCGCCGGCGAGACCGCCATCCCCAAGGGCACCTACGGCCTGGCGATGAACGTCACCTCGCCGAAGTACGCGGCCGTCGCCTGGTACTGGCAGTTCTGCCAGGGCAAGATGCCGCGGCTGCTGAGCGTGCCCGGCTTTGACGGGATCCTCATCCACCCCGGGACGACCGCCCTGGACACCCGCGGCTGCATCCTGGTGGGGAAGAACACCAAGGTCGGGAAGCTGACCGACAGCAAGGCCTGCTTCCAGCAGATCTACAAGCTCATGAAGGCCGCCGCCGACAAGGGCGAGGAGATCACCATCGAGATAAAGTGAGCGAAGGGGAGGGCGCGGTTTTATGTTAAACAATTTTCAAAAGAAGTTGGTGGCAGCAGCCGCAGGTTTATGTTTGTTCGCCCTCCCCGGCTGCTCTCCGAAGATCGTGGAGCGCGTCGTCGTCCAGCACGACACCACGACCGTCCACCACAGGGACACCACCTACCGGCGTGACAGCGTCTACATCCGGGAGTGGATGGCGGGCGACACGGTCTACGTGGACCGCTTCCGCGACAGGTACGTCTTCCGCGACCGCTGGAGGGACTCCGTCAGCGTGCGGGAAGTCCACGACACGACCACCGTGGAGGTCAAGGTGGAGAAGAACCTGTCCTGGGCGCAAAAGTCGAAAATCGGGGCGTTTCCGTGGCTCCTGCTGGCCGTCATCGGCCTGCTCCTCTGGACGTTCCGCAAATACCTGTTCAAGCCATGACGGAAATGATCATCGCCGCCCTGCTCCTTTTCACGAACCGCGCCTACCTCAAGCCTGAGGAGGTCCAGGTTCCGAAAGTGTATTTGGAGCGCACCAAGTAGAGAGACCAACCAACACACAACACACCAATGGCACAGATACAAATACCAAACGGCCGCCTGCATTCGGACATCCGGGCGCACGTGGCACTGAAAGACAACGGCGTGGCCGTGGACTGGAACGGCCTGTCCGACATCCGGGCCCGCATGTACAGCGTCCCGCAGGAGGCGATGGCCGGCGAGTTCTCCGTGGCCATCAACGCCGAGGACGGGACGGACCTCATCTGCGACTACTCCGCCGAGACGCCCCAGTACGAGGGCCTCTGCCGGATCGTGGTGCGCTGCGTCTACGAAGGCCGCACGAAGACCTACGACGCGGCCCTCATCAACCTCGTCCCCTCCACCGACAACCTCGCCGACGAGCCCATCGTGATGGACGACCCAGAGGTGGACGTGGAGATCGAGGTCACGGAGGTCAGCACATCGCTCCTGGACGAAGCCATCGAGACGGCGTTCGACGCCGCAGAGCGCGCCGAGAACGCGGCGGAGCTCGCCGAAGAGAAGGCCGAGGCCGCAGATCTCGCGGCGGGCGCAGCCATCCAGGCCGCAGAGAACGCAGACGCCAAGGCCGACTTCGCCGCCCAGAAGGCGCAGGCCGCCGAGGACGCCGCGGCCCTCGCGGACGCCAAGGCCCTCGCTGCAGAAGCCGCCGCCCATCAGGCGGCCGAGAAGGCTATCGAGGCGGACGGCGCGGCGGACCGTGCGAACGACGGAGCCCAGCAGGCGGCGCAGGCCGCGCAGCAGGCAGTCCAGGCAGCCGGCGCAGCCACCGACGCGGCAGCTGCTGCAGGTGCGGCGGCCGGCGAGGCACAGGCCCAGGCCGCAGCCGCGCAGGGCGCCACGGAACGCGCCAACACCGCCGCCGGCGAAGCCACCACCCAGGCGGGCTATGCGAAGGACCAGGGCGACTACGCGAAGGAACAGATCGACGGCGCGAAGGGCGACTTCGAGTCCCTGGACGAGCGCCTGGACCACAACGACCAGATCTCCATCTACATCGACGAGACCACCGACCCGACCGACGAGGAGTACCGGGACGAGTACCTCCGGGTGCTGGAGGTCCTGTACCAGGCCATCGTGGACGCGAAGACCGCCATCGCGATGACCGGCGCAGCGCGCAACGACGCGATCACCGCGGCCCAGAAGGCGTTGAACGCCGCCATGGAGGCCGTCCGCTCCGCGGACTACGCGGACCGGCAGGCCCAGTACGCCCGGGAGGCCGGCGAGCGCGTGCTGCACGAGATGGACAATGCGAAGGGAGACTTCGACACCCTGGGCGAACGCCTGGAGAACATCGAGGAGGGCAAGCAGGACGTCATCGAGGACCTCGCCGCCATCCGCACCGGCGCGGGCAAGGGCGCCACGGCCTACCAGAAGCCCGAGGACGGCATCCCGGGGAGCGACCTGGACGAAGACGCGCAGGCAGGCCTGGAGAAGGCCGGCTCGGCCGTCCAGCCCTCGGACCTCGCGCCCGTCGCGCTGACCGGCTCCTACACCGACCTCACCGAGAGGCCGAAGCGGCTGTCCCAGTTCACCAACAACGTCGCCGTGACCTTCGAGGAGAACAACGACCCGGGCAGCCTTTTCGACTGAGAAACCAACACTTTTAGATAGTACGCAGATATGGCAAGACAAGGCAACCTCAAAGACTACGACGGCGTAAAGATCATCCCGAACACCACGGGAGCGGCCGTCTATGACGCGGCGAAGGAGCAGGCCCTCTCGCAGACGCTCCGGGACACCCCGGACCTGAACGCCCTGGGCTTCCCCGCCTTCTCCACCATCGTCGACTACGCCGTCGGCGACGTGGTTTTCTACCAGAACTCGCTCAAGCGGTTCGTCGCCCCGCACGTCGCGGGCAACTGGGACGCCTCCGAGGTGGAGGACTACAGCATCAAGGACTACGTCGACGAGAACTCCCCGGAGGACGCGCAGCTCGCGGAGAACCTGAAGAGCTGGGCGGAGCGTGAGGCCCTGAACGTCAAGGACGACTGGACCGACCCGATCCGCACGACCGCCGGCGACCAGAGCGTCGACTCCTCCAAGGGCGCGCGCCTCATAAGCATCATCGCCCAGGAGGACTTCGGCGCCACGGCCTTCAAGACCACCGGCTTCAACCTGCTCCACGGCGCGACCGCCGTGGGCGCCGGCTACTACTTCCCGGTCCCGGCCCTTCCCTTCGGATCCTTCG
>Ga0310697_10000739_pt1 | contig 41819 bp, 39 predicted proteins | sample 172DNAGHGlowgp2_FD_203883 | JGI IMG/M metagenome (GOLD analysis project Ga0310697, IMG submission 203883) | Sheep rumen microbial communities from Palmerston North, Manawatu-Wanganui, New Zealand - 1728 DNA GHGlow gp2 (v2) (version 2) | ecosystem: Host-associated > Mammals > Digestive system >...
TTCCCGCCGCCTTGAACCTTATCTTGTGAAGAAAGGATATGAGGTTTACTTCCCGTCACTCGGCCCTTTCTGCAGCGCATGGGACAGAGCCTGCGAAATTTACGCTTACCTGCTCGGCGGCACTGTTGACTACGGAAAAGTGCACAGCGAAAAGTACAATCATAAGCGCTACGGCCGCACCTATCCCGGTGTTTTACCGGATCTCGGAAAGACAGAGGCACATAAGAAAGTAAGCCTCTACGGACACTCATTCGGAGGCCCCACAGTCAAGGCTTTCGTTGAACTCATGAACAACGGCTGCAAAGAGGAAATCGAAGGCACGCCCGAAGATGAACTCTCCCCGCTTTTCAAGGGCGGACAGTCACATCTCATCCACTGCGCCGTGACACTCTCGGGTGTAAACAACGGTACGATTCTTGACCAGTGCTTTAATGACAAATCAATGCACGCCACCGAGAAAATCGTCCTCAAGGCCACTTCGGCTTTAGGTTACAGCCCCTACAACTGGTTCTTTGACCTCGGCCAGCAGCATTTCGGTCTGGGCCGCTATCCGGAAGAGAACGCAAAGGAAATCGTAAAGCTCTCAAAGGAAGACTGGGAGAAGGGCTACGCCGCTTACACGAGTTCCAAGCTTGACCGCTCCAACTGGGAGATGGATATCATCTGGTCAAAGTGGATGAACGATCACCAGGGCGTCGCGAAGGATGTCTATTACTTCGCTGAGCGTGCCTGCAACTCGCATCCTGACGAAAACGGATTTGCCGTGCCGAACACATTCTTCCCCATCACTTACTTTACGGGAAAGATAATCGGCAAGAAGCAGCCGGTACGCGAGACAGGCTACGAATACGGCCCGGAGTGGTATCCCAACGACGGTTTCGTACCCGTAATAGGACAGAGCGCACCGCTCAACCAACCCTCCATAGAGGCCGGTCCGGCGACGGATTTCAGACCCGGAATCTGGTATAATATGCCGGTCAGAAACGGTGACCACGTCCTCTGGAACGGCATGAGCGGAAACAAATGGGTATTCTTCAAAATCTGGGACGAGATGCTCGAGAGAGCGAAGAGTCTTCCCGATGCAGAAGATGTAATTTAATCAATTAAAAAAGACCGAAGGTCCTGCCTTCGGTCTTTTTTGTTTTCTTATTCTCCGAATGCCTCGCGGACGGCTTCGGCGCGTTTCGCGTCACGGATCTGCCGGTCAAGGCTCCGGCCGTTTTCCACATTTAGTGTTGCGGGCTGCATGGTGAAGATGAGTTCGTTTAAGTTCTCATGCTTCACTTTTATTTCGCCCTCCGCAACGCCTATCTTTACGACGGCCATCGCCTCCATGAATTCACCGAAACTGATGACGCGCGCGTTCTTCAGCGTGCCGTATGAGCGCCAGAGAATATCCTGGAATTTCAGGTCCTCCATGAGTTCCTTCCGAAGTGCCCTCTCCTGTTCGATTACGGAGAGTGAGATTGATTTCAGGTTTTCTATTGCGGCCTGCTCGGAGATACCGAGTGTGACCTGGTTTGAGAGCTGGAAGAGGCTGCCGACGGGATTGTCGGCCTCACCGTATGCGCCTGTCAGCACGAGGCCGAGCTTGGCAACCGTTGCAGAGAGTCTGCCTATCTGTCCGCGCATTGCGAGTGCGGGAAGCTGAAGCGTAACAGATGCCCGCATCGCCGTACCTATGTTGGTAGGGCACTGGGTGAGGTATCCGAGTTTCTTGTCAAAGGCAAACTCCAGTTCCTCGTCGAGGACTGAGTCAAGCGTATTGCTCAGCTCATATGCCTTCTCAAGTTCAAGGCCGGGAAGCAGGGCCTGAATCTTCAGGTGGTCCTCCTCACAGACCATGATGCTTAAGGACTCGTCCTCTGTCATTATGAGGGTGCGTCCCTCTGCAAAACTTATGAATTCCGGACTTACTATTCCCCGTTCAGCGAGTGAAATCTGCAGGTCGCGGCCCACTTCATTCATGGGTGTGGAGACGAATTTGCCCGGGAGTTTCTCATCTAAAACGGCATCGATTTTATCGGCGATTTCATACTTTTCATCTGGCGTGAGTTTAACTGTAAAGTTATACCCCTTTACATTTCTCGCTATCGCCACTTTTGTGCCGATTGCCACATCGTTTTCAGCGCCGGAAAGCAGGTACCATTTTGACATTATTTCGTACCTCCTTCAATGGCGATTATCTCGTCACGAAGCTTGGCTGCAAGTTCAAAATTCTGCGTATCCACGGCCTCTTTGAGTTCGTTTTTAAGTTTTGTCAGCGTGTCCTCAAGTTTCGGTGACTCGGCGGCCGTTATCTGCGCGACTCCCGATTTTCCGACGTGCGTTGCCCTGCCGTGAATGCGGGACAGCGAGGGCTTCAGTTTCTCATAGAAGACACCGTAGCAATCCGCACAGCCCATCATACCCGTGCGGACAACCTCCTCAAAACTCGTCCCGCAGGTCGGGCAGCGCTCGCTCCTGTCAACCGTCGGGAGCGCGCGTGAAAACTCCGGGAAGAAGTTCTGAAGCATATTGCTGATGTTGAAACCGAATCCGGAGAACATGTTGGCATAACCGAGATGCTCCGCGCAGTTATAGCACAGATGGATCTCAGTGGCCTCGCCGTTGACTATTCTTTTTATGTGGGTTGTAGCCTCTGCGCTGCCGCAGTTCTGGCAAAGCATACGCATGCCTCCTTCAACCCTTTTATTATCATCCAATCGCAATTTTTCGTCAACACCCTATTGCCTCAGTTGTGAAAATAAAGACAATGTTTAGGCCTCTTTCTTATTGAAATGTAATGTTAAAAAGTGTAATATATCTTGGTAGTTATCGCGCGCGTATATATCATTACTATTTAAGCAGTTGGAGTGAACACCATGTCTGATAAGAAGAAAAAACTTGTCACGGTCATTGCTGTCATCACTTTGGCTGTTTTGCTTATTGTCGTTGCCATGATATTAAGAAACAAAAACAAACTGGAGAACCCCGTCAAGAATACCACCATCGGTATGGGTACCGTCATTGAGCAGACTTTCTTCAGCACTGACAAAAACGCTGCCAAAAAGGCCGTGACGGAGACGACGAGCATCATAAACAAACTGGACACGGCACGTCTCTCCTGGAGAGAGCAGGGCTCGGATGTCTGGAACATCAACAACGAGCATTCCGCCTATGTTGACACCTCGACATTTCAGTGCATTGAGCAGTGCTTTGACGTCTCATCAAAATGCGGCGGTGTGTTTGACATAACCATCGGAAAGCTGACAACTCTCTGGAACATAGGCACGGAGGACGCACGCGTCCCGTCTGACGAAGAGATTGACGAGGCTCTTCCCACAATAAACTACAAGCGCATAGTCCTTCTCCCGGACGACAAGGGTTCCTACCTCATCGAGACGGGCGAGGACCAGATGCTCGATCTCGGCGCTGTCGGCAAGGGACTTGCCTGCGACCGCATCAGAGCCTACCTTGAAACTACGGACATAAAGGGTGCCATAGTTTCAGTCGGTGGTTCCGTGCTCGCTTACGGCAAAAATCCCGTTTCAAACCACAGTGACGGTTCCTGGAACATAGGCATACGCGACCCCTTCATGAACGACGGCAGAATCATGGGCATCTTAAACTGTGCGCCCTGCTGTGTTTCAACTTCAGGCGACTACGAGAAAGTCCTCGAAGCCGACGGAAAGAAGTACCACCATATCCTCGACCCGAGAACGGGTTATCCGGCAGAGAGCAATGTTACGAGCGTAACCGTCATCGCAGACTCGGGAACAATTACGGACGCCCTCTCCACCGCATGTTTCATCCTCGGCTATTCCGACGCATCTCTTGAGCTTCTCAAAGAGTTTGATGCGGAAGCCATCTTCATAGACAGCGAAGGCAGGGTTTATCTCACACCGGGAGTCGAAGGAAAGCTCACCATCACAAGCGGAGCTTTCACAATTGTCAAAGATGAATCTTAAATTTCTGAAAAAGAGCGATGTATTCCTCATCGCCGCACTGCTTATCATCTGTGCCACTCTGCTTCTGCCGAAGTACTTCGGCAAGCCCGACACGGCACTCACTGCAGTGGTAATGGTGGACGGAGAAGTAAAGGACCGCATTGTTTTATCGGAAGTGACTTCCGCATATGAGTATACCGTCCCCTGCACCTCGCCGGTGAAACTTTATATCGCAGAAGACGGCGTAAGTTTCATATATTCCGAATGTCCGGACAAAGTCTGCATACATACCGGCAAGCTTACCCGGGCGGGCGACACGGCCGCGTGCGTGCCGAACAGGGTCCTGGTAGTGCTTGAAGGCGCAAAGGACAGCGATGCGCCTGACGTCATAACTTATTAGGAGAGCTTATGGGCAAGACAAACATAAATAAAAAAACGTCCTTTGTCGCCCTGCTCGGAGTGCTCGGCGCGGAGGCGCTCGCGCTCTCATTTCTCGAAAACTTCATTCCGGCCGTGCCGGGCCTGCCGCCCGGAGCCAAGCCCGGATTTGCAAATATTGTCACAATGTTCACCGCAAGCACAATGGGCTTTCTGCCCGCGCTTGCCATAACGGTGATCAAAAGCCTCTTCGCTTTTGTCACACGCGGAGCCACGGCCGGCATGATGAGTTTCGCCGGCGGACTGCTCTCGACGATAGTCATGGTCCTTCTTCTTCGTCTGAAGAAGAACCCCTTCGGCATTGTCGGAGTCTCGGTGGCGTCCGCCACGGCGCACAACGCCGGCCAGCTCGCCGTCGCCTGCCTGCTCTCAGGCACGCCTGCCTTAATCGCAGGCTACGGCCCCCTGCTCCTGCTCTTCGCCGTTGTGACGGGAACCATAACGGGTGTCGTACTTAAAGTGGTAATGCCCGCGCTGGAAAAGCAGAGGAACGCGCTCGGGGGACAGCGTTAAATCCCCTCATCAGTCAGACATCGTCTGACAGCTTCTCCCCCGGGAGAAGCCTTACTCAGGTAAAAAGCGGGTACTGTTTTCAGTTTCACGCTTCTTATATTTCAAATACTTTGGCAGCCGCAGTAGTCGCGCGGCATAAGTCCAATGAGGAGTTGAATGAATGGCAAACGAAAAAATCGAAGGCGTACTTAAGCCGGTGATGAAGGGCCACGGCGGCATTCACGTTTCTCACAACAAGAACACGTCGAAATGCGCAATCGTCCGTATGCCCGCTCCCGCTAAGGTTGTCCTTCCGATGCAGCAGCACATCGGTGCTCCTTGCACTCCGACCGTTGCCGTCGGTGATGAGGTCAAGATAGGCCAGGTCATCGGTGACACGGACGCGTTTGTAAGCACACCCATTCACGCTACTGTCTCCGGTAAGGTTACCGCAGTAGGACCGGTTAAGGTTGCCAACGGCTCAATGGTACAGGCAGTTACCATTGAATCAGACGGAAAGATGGAGCTTTCCGAAGACATCAAGCCACCGAAGATCGACACAAAGGATGACTTCCTTAAGGCTGTTCGCGCTTCAGGACTTGTAGGTCTCGGCGGAGCCGGCTTCCCGACACACGTAAAGCTCGCATTCAAAGAGGATTCAGGCGTTGACACACTTATCATCAACGCTGCCGAGTGCGAACCTTTCATCACAGTTGACCACAGAGAGTGCATAGACAATTCCTGGGACGTTCTCTCCGGTGTCTACACCGTAAAAGAGATCCTCGGTTTCAAGAATGTCTACATCGCCATTGAAGACAACAAGAGCGATGCATTCACTGAGCTCATGAAAGTTGCGGCGGACAATGCTGATTGGGATGACAGCGTAAAGCTCGTCATGCTCCCGTCACAGTACCCGCAGGGCGCTGAAAAAGTGCTCATCCAATCAGTCACGGGTCGTCAGGTACCTCCCGGAAAGCTTCCTTCGGATGTAGGCGTTGTTGTTATGAACGTCCAGTCCATCTCTTTCCTCGGCCGTTACCTCAAGACCGGCAAACCGCTGGTTTCCCGCTCACTGACAGTCGACGGTTCGGCAATAGCTGAGCCGAAGAACATCAGAGTGCCGATAGGCACACTCATCTCCGACATCGTCGAGTTCTGCGGCGGCTTCAAGGCCGAACCGTACAAGGTAATCGGTGGCGGCCCGATGATGGGTATGGCACTCTATGATATCAACGTACCGCTTCTGAAAAACAACAACGCGGTCCTCGCATTCTCAGCTGACACCATCAAGGTTAAGCCCGAGCGTGCCTGCATCCGCTGCGGACGCTGCGTACAGGCCTGCCCCATGAGCCTCATGCCCACGAAGATCGAGACACGTGCTCATCTCAAGGACGTAGAGGGCTGCCAGGCCGCCGGCGCCATGACATGTATGGAATGCGGTTCCTGCGCTTTCGCATGTCCTTCAGGCAGACCGCTTGTTCAGTATATGCGTCTTGCAAAGGCAGTAATCAGAGAAGGGAGTGCTAAATAATGGAACTTAATAATAAGCTTACCGTTTCGGCATCCCCTCATGTGAAGTCTGCCGAAACCACCACGGGCATCATGCTCGATGTTATCATCGCGCTCCTTCCCGCAGGTATTGCATCAATATTCGTATTCGGTATCCGTGCGCTCCTTATAATTGCCGTTTCGGTAATCTCCTGCGTACTTGCCGAATTCCTCTCACGTAAAGCCATGAAGCGCGATCAGACAATCGGCGACCTTTCAGCCGTTGTCACGGGTATTCTCCTGGCCTACAACCTTCCGTCGACTATTCCCATCTGGCAGGTAGTATTCGGCTCGATAGTTGCTATCGTAGTCGTAAAGCAGATGTTCGGCGGCATAGGCCAGAACTTCGTAAACCCCGCGCTCCTTGCACGTATCGTTTTAATCTCCGCGTTCCCCGCCCGCATGTCTGCAGGCGCGTTCGTCGGAACAAACGTTGTAGGCTGGGATGTTGACGGCGTAACAGGTGCCACCCCCATGGGTCTCATCTCACTCGCTGACGGCATCAAGGACGGAGCTCCTTCACTCATGCACCTCTTCATAGGTACAACCGCAGGCTGTATCGGTGAAGTTTCAGCACTGGCGCTTCTCCTCGGCGGAATCTACCTTATCATCCGTAAGGTAATCTCCCCCATCATCCCCTGCGTATACATCGGCACAGTCGCCCTCATCATGCTCATAGCTTTCGGCGATGTAAACGCCATGCTCTATGAAGTGCTCGGCGGCGGCCTTATGCTCGGTGCCATCTTCATGGCAACTGACTACACGACAAGCCCCATCACGGACAAGGGCAAGGTTATCTATGCTCTCGGATGTGCGCTTATCACATGCCTCATCAGACTCTTCGGCAGTCTTCCGGAAGGCGTTTCGTTCTCAATCATCATCATGAACATCCTTGTTCCTCATATTGAGAACGCGACCAAGCCCACCATCTTCGGTACGGTCAAAGAGAAAAAAGAGAAGAAGAGTAAGAAGGAGGCTGCAGCAGAATGAAAAAGATGAATCCCAAAGACATCCTCATCCCCGCAGTATCTCTCTTCGCCATCTGCGTTGTTGCGACAGCTCTTCTTGCTCTCGTAAACAAGGTAACCGTTGAGAAGATCAAGGCCAACACACTTGCCAAGGCCGCTGAGTCCAGACAGTCAGTTCTCGCTGAAGCAAAAGAATTCAAAGAGGTTGACATGGACAGCAACGGCACCACGGACTACTATGAGGGTCTCGATGGTTCGGGCAATGTAGTAGGTTACGTATTTGACTGCTCAGGCGATGCCAAAGGTTACGGCGGAGACGTTTCCGTAACAGTAGGCGTATCGGTTGACGGTACAATCACCGGCATCCAGCCTGACGACGTTTCAAACGAGACTCCGGGTCTCGGCCAGAACTCAGACAAGGCCACATGGAAGGCCCAGTTTGTCGGCGAGTCCGGTGACCTCACGGTTGTAAAGAGCGACAAGGCCGCTCAGGACAACACAACCGACGGCAAAATAAATGCCATCACAAGTGCGACAATTACATCAAAGGCTGTCACAAGCTCAGTCAATGCCGCTCTTGATATGTTTGATGAGATTGGAGGCGGAAAATAATGGCTGAAAAGAAAACTTTAGGCCAGGAATTCACCAAAGGCCTCCTCAAGGAGAACCCGGTTCTCCGACTCGTACTCGGTACCTGCCCTACCCTCGCTGTTTCAACATCAATTGAAAACGCAATCGGCATGGGCGTTGCCGCAACGATGGTTCTCATCTGTTCGAACATCGTTATTTCCGCACTGAGAAAGGTAATCCCGAACAAGGTCCGTATCCCCTGCTACATCGTAGTTATCGCTGCGTTCGTTACAATGGTACAGCTCCTTGTAAAGGCGTTTGCTCCGTCCCTCGATGAGGGCCTCGGCATCTACCTTCCTCTTATAGTTGTTAACTGTATCATCCTCGGCCGTGCTGAGGGCTTCGCAAACAAGAACGGCGTTCTTGCCTCCGCTGTTGACGGCGTCGGCATGGGCGTAGGCTTCACAATTGCCCTCACCCTCATGGCCGCCATCCGTGAGTTCTTCGGTTCAGGCAACCTCACTCTTAAGGTTATCGGATACGGTACAACTTTAAAGGATATCTTCCACCTCGGTGAGACAGACATCCTGACCGCTATCGGTCTTGAGCCGATACTCATCTTCATCCTCGCCCCCGGCGGTTTCTTTACATTCGGTCTCCTCATGGCCTGCGCAAACAAGCTCGCAGAGTCCAAGGGTAAGCCGAAGGCAGAACTTAAGGGCTGCGAAGCTTGTCCCATGGCCGCAACCTGCGGCATGAAGGCTGAAGGAAAGGAGTGTGCTGAATAATGACAATCACAGGTCTTGTAGCAATTTTGCTTGCAGCAATCACTACCAATAACTTCGTACTCTCGAAGTTCCTCGGTATCTGTCCTTTCCTCGGTGTCTCCAAGAAGACAGACACAGCACTCGGCATGTCAGGCGCCGTTATCTTCGTAATGGTTCTCGCCGCTGCCGTAACTTATCCGCTTAACGTTCTCCTTGAGAAGAACGACATGGCGTATCTTCAGACAATCGTACAGATTCTCGTTATCGCGAGCCTTGTACAGTTTGTTGAGATAGTACTCAAGAAGTTCATCCCGGGTCTCTACAACGCACTCGGTATCTACCTTCCCCTCATCACAACAAACTGCGCCGTACTCGGTGTTGTACAGCTCAACGTACAGAACAGTTACGGTTTCCTGCCTTCAGTCGTAAACGCTCTCGGCGGCGGTATCGGTTTCATGGTAGCAATGCTCATGTTCTCCGGTGTCCGTGAGAGACTCGAAGGCAATGACTATCCCAAGTTCTGGGACGGTCTTCCCATCACACTCGTTGCTGCCGCTATAACAGCCTGCTCATTCCTCGGATTCACAGGTCTTGTTGAAGGCATCTTCGGAGCATAAGAAAGGAAGGTAATGTAATATGTCACCAATCATTTTGGCTGTAATTATCGTTGCCGTTATAGGTCTTGTGCTCGGTCTCGTACTCGCCATAGCTTCAATAGTCATGGCTGTACCCGTAGATGAGAAAGCGGAAGCAATCCAGGAAGTACTCGCCGGTGCCAACTGCGGCGCCTGCGGTTACTCAGGATGTGCAGGTTACGCCTCCGCCCTTTCCAAGGGCGAGTGCACGGACTGCACACTCTGCTCACCCGGTGGCGCCGACTGCGCAGCTGCAGTCGCTGAGATTCTCGGCGTCGCCGCTGGTGAAATGAAACCCATGACGGCAGTTGTCATGTGCCACGGCACACCTGACAAGTGCGGCAACGCTATGAACTACCGCGGCGACATGAGCTGTAAGACTGCAGCTCAGCTCTTCGGCGGTCCCAAAGCCTGCAACTACGGTTGTCTCGGTCTCGGCGACTGCGTTAAGGCCTGCCCTTACGGCGCTTTGGAGCTTGTTGACGGCATAGCTAAGGTAAATCCCCTCGCATGTAAAGCATGTAAGATCTGTATAAAGACATGCCCGAAGGGCATCATCGACCTTGTACCTCTCTATGAGCAGAAAGCACTCAACTTCTGCATGAACAAGGACAAGGGTAATCTTACAAGCAAGCAGTGCACGGTCGGCTGTATCGGTTGTATGAAGTGCGTCAAGGCATGCCCTTCAGAAGCCATCAAAGTCGAGAACAACAACGCAACTGTCGACACCGAAAAGTGCATAGGCTGCGGCGCCTGCGTAGAAGGCTGCCCGAAGAAGTGCCTCGAACTTGTCGCATTCGGTTGCACCAAATAATTCATTCAACAAATACGCCCTCCGACATCCTTTGTCGGAGGGCCTTTGTTTTTCCCATAACTACGTGCTTTATTTTTAGATTGTTAAAATAGTGAACAATTTTCGTATCGTTCACTTTATTTCCACAGAAAAGTTTGTCATATTTTTGTCAATCCCGTTGACAGAGGCCTCCTGCAAGACTATAATATTCCTCGAAATCTTTAAACCTTTCGGAGGCAGAAAAATGGCAAGAGTTTACAATTTTTCGGCGGGTCCTTCCATGCTCCCCGAGTCAGTTTTAAACAGAGCGGCTGACGAGATGCTCGACTACAACGGCACAGGCGAATCAGTCATGGAGATGTCCCACCGCAGCAAGGAATATGACGCGATTATAAAGAACGCGGAAGCCCTCTTCCGCGAACTTATGAAAATACCGGACAACTACAAGGTCCTCTTCCTTCAGGGCGGCGCTTCAACACAGTTTGCCGCCATACCGCTCAACTTCATGAACGGTTCGAAAAAGGCCGACTATGTTGTCTCGGGCCAGTGGTCAAACAAGGCCATGAAAGAAGCTCAGAAGTACGGCGATGTAAAAGTCGTCGCATCTTCAAAGGAGCAGAACTTCTCATGTGTTCCGGACGTACCGAAGTCCGAACTTCGTCCTGACGCAGACTATGTCTATGTCTGCTTAAATGAGACCGTACACGGCAACCTCATGAGGACCCTTCCGGACGTCGGAGACGTACCGCTCATCGCGGACATCTCCTCCTGCTTCCTCTCGGAGCCCCTCGACGTCACGAAGTTCGGCATGGTCTTCGGCGGAGCTCAGAAGAACATCGCTCCCGCCGGCCTCACCATCTGTATTATCCGTGAGGACCTCCTCGGCAATGCCAGAGAGTACACTCCCACAATGCTCGACTACAAGATCATGGCGGACAACGACTCGCTCTACAACACACCGCCCTGCTACAACATATACATCTGTATGCTCGTCCTCGAGTGGATAAAGAAACTCGGCGGACTTGAGAAGATGAAGCAGCACAACGAGGCAAAGGCCAAGATTCTCTACGACTTCCTCGACGAATCGGAGATGTTTAAAGGCACGGTTGTGAAGAAGGACCGCTCTATTATGAACGTTCCCTTCGTAACTGACAGCGAGGAACTCAACGCCGAGTTTATCAAGGCCTGCACCGAAAACGGCTTCATCAACATCAAGGGACACCGCTCGGTAGGCGGCATGCGTGCCTCCATCTACAACGCAATGCCCATTGAAGGTGTTGAGAAACTTGTGGATTTCATGCGCGAGTTTGAACTCGAGCACAAGGAAGCAAAATAAGAGGTAATAAAAATGTATAAAATACTTACTTTAAATAAGATCTCACCTTACGGTCTCGACAACTTCGACCGCAAGACATACACATACGGCACGGAGATGGAGAATCCGGACGCAATAATCGTCCGCTCCGCCAAGATGCACGACATGGAGTTCTCACCGAACACCGTCGCTATCGCGCGCGCCGGCGCAGGCGTCAACAACATACCGCTTGAGCGCTGCTCAGAACAGGGTATTGTTGTCTTCAACACGCCCGGCGCAAACGCGAACGCAGTAAAGGAACTCACTATCTGCGGTCTCTTCCTCGCAAGCCGCAAGGTCATTGCCGCGACAGAGTTTGCAAAAGGCCTCAAGGACACTCCCGATGAGGACGTCGCAAAGCAGGCCGAAAACGGCAAGGGCGCCTTCGCAGGTCCTGAAATCAAGGGTAAGAAGCTCGGCGTCATAGGCCTCGGTGCCATAGGCGTTCTCGTTGCAAACGCGGCTAAAAACCTCGGCATGGAAGTCTACGGCTATGACCCCTACCTCTCGGTAGACGCTGCCTGGAGCCTCTCACACTCAGTCCACCATGCGAAATCAACGCAGGAGATTTTTGCGACGTGTGACTACATCACCATACACGTACCGCTCAACAATGAGACACGCGACCTCATCAATGACTCATCAATTGCCGGTATGAAGGACGGCGTCCGCATCTTAAACTTCTCGCGCGGCGAGCTCGTCAACACCGATGACATAATCGAGGCCCTCGGCACGGGCAAAGTGGCCGCCTACGTCACCGATTTCATCAATGAGAAACTCATCGGTGTGCCCGGCGTAGTCGCCATCCCGCACCTCGGCGCCTCAACTCCCGAGTCGGAGGACAACTGCGCTCGCATGGCCGCGCTCGAGCTTGTAAACTACCTCGAAAACGGCAATATCAGAAACTCGGTCAACATGCCCAATTCGGTCATGGACAGGAACACCGCTTTCCGCGTCTGTATCATCCACAAGAACATCCCGAATATGCTGACCCAGATAACAACGGTATTTACCAACGCAAACATAAACATCGTCGACCTCTCCAACCGTTCAAAGGGCGACTACGCCTATACGATGATAGACATCGACGAATATGTCCACACGGAGCTTGTGGAACAGATCAAGGCTATCGACGGAGTAATCCGTATCAGAGTCATAAAATAATTCAAAGGAGAAAGAATAATGAGTTCATTCAAGGATCTTCGAATCGTAGACAACTTTTATCAGACCTCGCTTTTCTTCCCCATGCCTACGGTTTGTATCTCAACAATCAACCCCGACGGCAGCACAAACATCGGCTCATACTCACTCGTTTTCCCGTACTATGTAGCCGGCCGTGACTACTATGCAATGGTACTCAACTGCCGCAACAATTCAAACACATGCCAGAACATCCTTCGCACGAAGAAGCTTGCCATCAACTTCATCCCCGATGACAAGAAGTACTTCAAAGAGGCCGTCCGTCTCGGATTCCCCGGCCCTTCCGAAGAAAAGATGCCTGACGCATGGTTCAAAATGGAGAAGGGTCTTGCAGACCCCTCAGACAAGGAGCGTCCTCCGGTAATGAAGGATGCCTTCCAGGTTATTGAATGCACATGGGATGACAGCCTTGAAGACGGCGGCAGATGGAAGGCCGGCGAGATGGACGGCTATGAAGGCCCGTACAACAACTTCAACGGCATCACCTCAAAGTTCGGTGCAACCTTCATCCTGAAGATTGACAAGATTCTCATGAAAGAGAAATACTACAACGCAATCGTCAACGGCGTTGAGGCCGGCGACTTCCCGCCCGTACCCGTTGACTACGGCTACCGTGACTCCAAGAACTTCTGGTATACACCTTTCCCGAAGTTCAAGAAGCCTCACGCCGAGCCCATACCCGCAGCAAAGGAAGTTGACCTCGCGTCTCTCCGCTACGCTGCTGACCGCTGCGATGACAAGATCAAGTTCACGGATGAAGCCCTCAAAAACTTCGTCAAGGTTCCGAGACCCTTCCTCAAGACAGTCCTCATGGGCTGCGTAGAGTGGGCAAAGGAAAACGGTGTTGAACTCATCGATGATGAACATGTAAAGATCATCAACGACAAGCGCAATGCCGAGAAGCAGGCAAAGAAAAAGAAATAGGCTTCTCCCTCCGGGAGAAGCTGTCAGCGAAGCTGACTGATGAGGGAATAAAAAGCCGCAGGCTCACGCCTGCGGCTTATCTTTATATTGATTAATCTTCAGGGTCGTATTCGATTATATCGCCCGGCTGACAATCCAGCGCCTCACAGAGGGCGACAAGCGTGGAAAAGCGGATGGCGCTCACATGGCCGTTCTTGAGTTTCGAGAGGTTGACATTTGCCACGCCCACCTTCTCTGAAAGCTCATTAAGACTCATCTTACGATCCGCCATGACACGATCAAGTCTTAAAACTATCTTTCCCATGATATCACCTCTTAAAGTGTCTCGTCAGCTTCCTGCTGGAGTTCTGCGCCGTATTTGAATATCATTACAAGGACATAGACTACCGCAACAAGGAGTACCACACCGAAGTCTATGTTGAAGTTGAACATGTTACCGGTGTTGAATGAATCCCAGAAACCCTTGGTAATCATGGAAAGTATTGCAACCGGAACAAGTGAGTTTGCGAATGTTGTCATGCGCCTTATGACGTCTTCTGCAAAAGGAGTCTCACATGTGCTCATAACCTTCATCAGGTTCCTGAACATGAATAGCGCGAAAATGATGCAGCCTATGTAAACCAGTGTGACAACAAGGTTACCTATGAGATTCTTAGTTGTAAGAGTAATCTCATTTGTCTTTGCGTTTACCGAGTAGCCGTTATCAATCTGAGTTATGGTAATCTCAGAGATGTCCTCATCATTAACCTTGATTGTCTGACCGTCATATTTTGCGAGTTCCTCAATGTTTTCAAGATCTCCGATTGACATATAGTTCTTGAGCTTGTCAAAGATGTTGCCGTTTGAAGTTACATCAAAGTTTGTCTGAACCTTTACGTTTACTTCCTGCTTGGAAACTGCGATTGCCGCCGCTGTGCCGATGGCCGTCATTACAAATGAGCTTATTGCAATTATGATAAGGAAGATTGTAATGTAGCGGCCGAACTTGCCTGCTGTGTTGATGTTCTTGATTCTTGAGTTATTCATTTTCTTTTCCTCCGAAAAATTAATTTTTTAACGATAGTCGTTAACTGCTTACGAGTTCATTCTACCACAATTTTTATCTTTGTCAACACTTTTTTTACGAAAAACATTAAAAATTTTATTTTCGCATAAAAATAGCCTTCTCCCCGGGGGAGAAGGCCTGTATTCTAATATGTGTTTTATTTAATTATAGTCTCTGACAGGGCAACTAAAAGCGGCAGCGTCACAAGCGACAGCAATGTCGAGACGGACATAAGACGGGCGCCGAGTTCGGCGTCCTTGTCATAAAGGGTCGCGAACATTGCCGTATTTGCCGCTGTGGGCGCCGCTGCCGCGATTGTACATACGACAGCCACTACCGGGTCGACCTTGGCAAAGTACATCATGCCGAGCGCCGCAGCGGGTATAAGAATAAGTTTATAGAAAGCAATAAGGTACTGTTTCTTGTCAGACAGCATTGTTTTAATACTTAAATTACCTAAATAATAACCGATAACAATCATCGGAAGAGGAGTGTTCAGTGCGGCGAGATACTCAATGGGTGTGCCTATAATCTCAGGCAGTTTAATATGAGCAAAGAAAATTATGAGGCCGAGCGCCGTTCCTATTACGCCCGGATTTATTATCGCGGTCTTCACATTGATTTCATTCTTATTGCCGCTCATGAGCCATATGCCGTAAGTCCAGGCGAACAGATTGAACACGGCTATGTACATGGCGCCGTAAAACACGCCTGTCGGACCCAGCACGGCATACTCGAGCGGCAGTGCCATAAATCCGCAGTTGCCGAAGACAACGGCATAGCGATATATACGCTCCCTGTCCGCATCCTTGTCCTTCACACACAGATGCACAAAGGCGATTGAGACCGCAAATGTAAGGGCCGCGACAAGGGCGGTAATGAAGAGACCCGGTATAAGTGTCGGGTCTGATTCCGTGGCAAACGAATTGATGATTACGCAGGGCGTGACAAAATAGAGCACAATATTCGTTATGCTCTTAACTGACTTCGCATCGAGCCAATGAACCCTATTACAGATGACGCCGAGCGCCATAAGTATAAACAATATGAGGACCTGTCGTCCTACAATCAAGAGATTGGAAAGCAAGAAATACACCGCCTTTATGCGGATTATTTTAACACCTATACTTCTTGCAAACAAGAAAAAGTTCTTTTATAATTTAAATGTTAAGTAATTTTTTCTCACAGAGGTGGAATTATGAAGAAAAACAATCAGAAAATCACTGCGCTCCTTCTTGCACTCGTGATGATGTTTACACTCTCCGGCTGTACAATAGTCGACATCGACTTCATGAAATACGGCTGGGACGGTATCGTAAACGGCATCGTCGTATGGATTAATCCGAACAGACAGGCTCAGCCTGCAGACGAAGGCACTCAGCCGGCGGACAATGCCGAAACTGCTGACGATGAAGACGCCGAAGCAGCTGACGAAGAAGATGCCGACGCTGCCGACAGCGATAAGGGCGGCAAGGACAAGAATTCCGGCAAGTCAAACTCCGGATCCAAGTCAAACAGCGGTTCTTCAAACTCCGGCTCAAAGGGCGGCTCATCAAGTTCAAACTCAAACAGCAACTCCCAGGGCGGTAATGCTTCCCAGGGCGGCAGCAGCTCACAGGGCGGAAACAATGGCGGCAACAACGGTGGCAACAGCGGCGGCAACGACAGCACACCCGCAGCCATGACACAGTCTGAGATTCTCAATCTCTACAAGACCGCAGCCAACCAGGTCAAGAATATGTCTTCGGGCGTTTCCGTAACCTTCATCGACGAGACATACAACCAGGTAGGTTCAGGCGATCCTCCGGCACTCGTTAAGACATTCTTCCCGACAGGCACAAAGGCCAAGAACAAGACCTACAACAAGCAGTCTGACATCCAGAAGAACTTTGTTGTTGAGAAGGAATCATATGTCTGCGCTCTTACAGATGCCGACATCACCTCTGCCACAATCACTGAGAGCGGCAGCAACAAGATCATCACCATCCGCGTAAAGGACGACACAAACGATTCCCAGAACTACTCCAACAAGGCTATCTCCTCATCAGCACTCGCAAGTGTTGCCGGAACATTCACAGGCGGCATGACCATCAAGTGCTCCAATGTTTCAGTAAAAGCTACACTCGACTCAAGCAACAGACTTGTAGCTCTTACAACAAACGGTCAGTACAACTTCGCAAAGGGCAGCGATGCCTTCAGCATGAGCCAGGTACAGAACTGGTCCATCAGCTACTGATAATAAAACAAGAACCCCTTCAGGTGCAAACCTGAAGGGGTTTTCTTTTTTTACGGTGCAGCCGTTGTTGTCTCCGGAGGATCCGTAGGCGGATCAGTCGGAGGCTCAGTCGGCTGAGTAGGTTGTGTGGGCTGCGTAGGTGCCTGTGTAGGAGTTGTGGGCGCCTGTGTAGGTGCAGCGGTTGTTGTGTTGTTCGCCTTGGTTGTTGCGGGAGCGGCTGTTGTTGCGGGCTCCTCACGACGCCGGGTGGTGGTTTCCCTGTAGAGTTCCTCCCAGAGAATGTACCAGGTTTCAGTGGTCGTCTCGTCGGAAGGACGGGTCGTTGTGGTCGTCTTCTTTTCCTTGGCGTAAGTTGTGGCAGTCGCCATCTCATTGGCGAGCCTGGTGGCCGCACGGGCATTTGCAACGCTCGTCTTGAACAGGTGCAGACCATAGACCGACATGAGGCCTACAAGGATGTAGATTACAACATAATGCCACTGGAACACAACGGGCTTTACGGGCTGCGGAAGAGGCTTCTTCTCAGGCTTCGGCTTTTCCTCGGCCTTAATCTCTTCAGCCTTAGGCTCTTCCTTTTTGGGTTCTTCCTTGGGCTCCTCTTTCTTTTTAGCCGGTTCCTTCTTTTTGGCCGGCTCTTTTTTCTTTGCCGGTTCCTTCTTCTCAGTGGTTTTCTTGTTTGTTGTTTTCTTGGCTGTATCTTTCTTGGTTGGCTCTTTCTTTTCGGTTGTCTTCTTACTTGTGGATTTCTTGGCTGTATCTTTCTTGGCTGTTTCTTTCTTTGCCGGTTCTTTCTTCTCAGTAGTCTTCTTGGTTGTGGTTTTCTTTGTTGTCTCTTTCTTTTCGGTTGTCTTTTTGGTTGTAGTCTTCTTTGCTGTTTCTTTTTTGGCCGGCTCTTTTTTCTCGGTGGTCTTCTTGGCAGTCGACTTCTTTTCAGCCGGTTTGTTTTCTTTTTTGGCTGTCTCTTTCTTGGCAGTTTCTTTCTTTTCGGCTGTCTTTTTGGTGGTCTCTTTTTTGGTTGTTGTCTTCTTCTCAGCCGGCTTTGTATCCTTCTTTTCGGTTGTTTTCTTGGTCGTTGTCTTTTTCTTGGTTTCAGAGGAGGACTTAGTGGTGGATTTCTTCGCAGCTGCGGGCTTTTCGGCAGATTTCGTTTCTTTTTTTGCCGTTTTTTGTTCTTCTGTAAAGGCTTCTTCCTTTACAGGCTCGCTTTTCTTTGCCATTTTGTCCCCTCCTTTCCTTTAAAAACAACGTAGTTACTTGTGATATTTGCCGTTTGAGTTGATCTGGTATGCTCTGTAAATCTGCTCTTCCAGCATGATTCTGGCCAGGTGATGCGGGAAGGTCATTTCGGACATAGAGAGACGTATGTCGGCTCTGTTTTTTACATCGTCCGAGAGTCCGAGCGAGCCTCCGATTATGAAGGTCAGATTGCTCTTTCCCTCCGTTGCCTTTCTGCTGATATCCTCGGCGAGTTTTTCCGAAGACATCTGTTTTCCCTCAATGCACATGGCATAGACGAAGGCATCTTTTTCGATTTTGTTTAAGATCGCCTTGCCCTCTTCTTCGGGGCCCTTCATGCTTTCATCGAGTTCAATTATATTTAGTTTGCAAAATGCCGTCAACCTCTTGACGTACTCCTTCTGGGCATCTTTCAGATACTGCTCCTTGAGTTTGCCGACACAGATGATGTTGATTGTCTGCATTTCACACCTCCAGAATTGTCGGCTCTTCCCTCTTTGCGACGTCAAGTGTGAAGTCGGTGCCGAGGGCGGCGCCCTCGAGCATGAGTCTCGAGAGGGTCGTGTTGTACGCGAGTTCCGGGAAATTGTTCTCGAGACTCAAATGCGCGAGAACAATGTGCTCGGTACCGGTTTTTAAAAGCTCAGCCGAGGCCTCGGCCGAGGCGTCATTGCTCAGATGGCCGAAATCCCCGAGGATACGGCGCTTTAAGGGATACGGATAGGGGCCGTTGGAGAGCATACCTACGTCGTGATTGGACTCGAGCAGTATTGCTTTCGAGCCTTTGACTCCATCCATTGTCTCTTCGGTTACCCTGCCAGTATCCGTGACGACCGAGACCTTGTCAAGGCTCGGAAGCAGGACGCTGTAGCAGTGGGAGTCGATGACATCGTGCGAGGTCTTGTGTGACTCAATGTGAAAACTGCCTATGTCGGCATAATCCGAGATGGCGAAGACGGGGAAGTCACCGTTTAAGTGACCGGCCTCATCGAGGATCTGAAGTGTGGGCTCGCTGGAGTATGCAGGTATTTTGTACTTGTTACAGAACACACGCATTCCGCTACAGTGGTCACCGTGTTCGTGCGTAATGAAAAGAGCTTTGACCGCAGTAGGTTCAATACCTATTGCAGCCAAAGCGTTTACTATCGTTTTGCAGTTTTTGCCGGCATCTATGAGGATGCCTTCATGCTCCGTACCTATGTACGTCGCGTTTCCGGAACTGCCGGAAAAGAGAGAGCAGAATTTATACATCTTAGCCTGCCGTACGAACCTCGTGTGAGGGCTCGTCCTCAAAGCTTACTCTTTCGATGTCTGCGCCGATTCCCTTGAACTTCTCAACTACGGATTCGTAACCGCGGTCGATATAGACAACGTTTTCAATCTCAGTTGTGCCCTTTGCAACAAGGCCCGCGATTATCATGGCGGCACCTGCGCGAAGGTCATCAGCCTTGACCGGGGAACCATTCAGGTGATCAACACCCGTAATTACGGCTACCTTGCCGTTTACTTCAATCTCAGCGCCCATGCGCATGAGCTGATCGACATACTTGAAACGGTTGTCCCATACGCCCTCAGAGATGATGCTTGTACCTGTGGCACAGCAGAGAGCGACTGCGAACTGCGGCTGCATGTCCGTCGGGAAACCGGGGTGCGGCATCGTCTTGATGTTGCACTTTGTGAGATGACCGTCTGAGACGACGCGGATGGAGTCATCATACTCGATGACTTCGGCGCCTGCCTCGATAAGTTTTGCCGAGATGGACTCAAGGTGCTTGGGAACTACATTCTTAACAAGAACGTCTCCGCCTGCTGCGGCAACAGCGGTCATATATGTTCCGGCCTCAATCTGGTCGGGAATAATCGAATAGTCACAGCCATGGAGGAAGGATACGCCGCGAATCTTGATGACGTCGGTACCTGCTCCGCGGATGTCTGCGCCCATTGAGTTTAAAAAGTTTGCAAGGTCAACAATGTGCGGCTCTTTCGCGGCGTTTTCAATGACCGTGAGACCGCGTGCCTTGACGGCTGCGAGCATGATGTTAATGGTGGCGCCGACGGAGACGACGTCCATGTAGATGGAGTTGCCCGTGAGCTGGTCTGCCGATGTATTTACAATGGCATTCTCTTCCATGGTTACGGTTGCGCCGAGGGCCTCAAAGCCTTTAAGGTGCTGGTCTATCGGACGGACACCGCCGAAGTTACAGCCGCCCGGCATAGCAACTCTTGCAGAGTTACAACGACCGAGAAGCGCACCTATGAAGTAATAGGATGCGCGGAGATGACGTGTAAGTTCGTAGGGAACCGTGAAAGACTGTACCGTACGTGTATCTATCTCATAGGTGCACTCGTTAACAAGTTTAATTTTTGCGCCCATGTTTTTGATAATTTTAAGCATAACGGTTACATCGCTTATGTTGGGGATGTTTTCTATACGACATACACCCTGAGCGAGCAACGTTGCCGGAAGAATAGCAACTGCGGAGTTTTTAGCGCCGCTTATATCAACTTCACCGTAGAGCTTGTTTCCCCCATTGATAACAAACTTCTCCAAGTGGTTAACACCTCAATTAAAATTTATTACAAATCAGTTACAAGTATATTACCACACAAAAACATAAAATTAAAGTATATTTATAAAATTTAAAAATCTTTGTATAAATTGCATATAATTTCCTGCATATCTTGTGGCAGAGGTGCATCCAGGATAATCTTACAATTTGTAAATGGTTGTAACAATTCCGCATGCCCGCAGTGAAGGGCCTGACGGCGTATATCGCTGCGCGGTTTTCCGTACATGGTGTCACCCAGCAGCGGCATTTTAAGATGCGCGAAATGAACCCTTATCTGATGCGTGCGGCCGGTCTCCAGAGTGACCTTGAGGTACGAGGCTTCGGTGCCGTCCGGCAGAGTGCCGCTCGCAAGGACCTCGTAGTGCGTGAGGGCAAAGTCGCCGCGGTCATCGACCGTCCGCACCGACTTTATCGGATCGGGGCGGAAGATGGGCGCCTCAATACTGCCGCCCTCCTCACAGATACCTTCGGCTATAGCGAAATATGTCTTGTCGATATTACCGGCAAGACGGTACGCGGCGAAGGCGTTGAGAGCGCAGACAACGATGCCGGACGTACCCTTGTCAAGACGCCCCACGGCGCGGAATTTCGCCTTCCTGCCCTTGCTCTTCAAGTACGCTGCTATAAGGTTTGCCAGGGTGTCACCCTGGTGGTTGTGGGTCGGGTGGACGGCGAGCATCGGCGGCTTGTTTACGACGATGATATCGTCGTCCTCATAGAGGATATCGAGGCCGCCGAAATCCTCGCCGTCATACTCGGTGAGACCCTCGTCCATATCGTCGTCCGGTATGTTAATCTCAAGCCTGTCACCCTCGTGCAGAAGGTCTACCGTCCTGGTATGTTCGCCGTTGAGCATAAAGCCGTTTTCCGCGAGTTTCAGACTTCTTATCATACGTGAGGAAAGCCCTGCTTTTCCCTTGAGAAAATACAGGACTTTCTTTCCTTCATATTCACTTGGAATCACGTACTCGAGTGTTCTCATTTTTTCGCTTTCCGAATGAACTTCACAAGGCGCATTTTAAGCTTCTTGGCCTTGGGCATGAACTCCTTGTAAATCCAGTATTTAAAGCGGTTTCCGACAAGTATATACTCGCCGATGAACTCATAGTATCTCGCTCCGAAAGAGAGCTTGAAATCCCTGATTCCCTTAAAGTTTTCACGCGGTTCCATGCGGCCGAGTGTGCCGTTTTCCATGGTGGGCGGATTAGGGTTTTCGCAGAGCACGTAACCGAGGTCGTGGAAATCCATATTCTCGGCCACGCTCTCCTTTATCCTGAAGTAGTTGAGGAAGTGGCTTGACCTGGTGTTGTTCCTGACGAGGTCGAGAGTGCCGCCGAAGACACAGGAGGCCGTACCGCCGTACCTGATTGTGAGTCCTCCGGCAACGGCTATCTTCGCATTGTGCGGATAGTCCGAGGTTTCCTCAAGACGCTGCTTGTAACTCGCGGAATTCTTCTCGATTATGTCTATCTCCTCACGGAGTCCGCGCACCTTTTTCTCGGGCGCGTTCACAAGTTCCTTTAAAGCCTCTTCGCGTCTCAGGAGTCTCTCCTCTTCGAGCTGCTTATCAGCCGCCTTATCGTAGTAAACAAGGGAAATATCTGTGTAATCCGAGAGGGTTTCAACAAGGTTTCTGACATAGTTTTCATCCCTGTTTACAAAGGAGTTTCTGTCAGATGTATCGCCCATTACGGACATAAAATCCTCGAGAATCTGAGGATCTTTTTTTATGTCCTCCAAGGTGTATCTTCTGGCAAAAAGTCCGCGTGACGCACCTACCCTGACAGAGTAGCGGACACCCTTCTCGCAGCCTTTCAGAATCGTCTCGGCTTCAATGAGTTTTCCGTCCTCGTCTTTCAGCGGAATCATCGTCTGGACAGGGTGTTTGTAGGTGTAGGAATCGAGGTCGGTATTGAGCTCGTATCCGAGTTTTTTAAAGAGGTTGTGAGCGGCAACTCCGCCCTCCTGTTCCTCACCGTCAATGCGCAGCGGGATGAGCGGATCGACGATGACGCAGAAGGCTTTGTGTGCCTTCATCTCGGCCATTAGAAATTCCGAAAATGCCTTCTGAAGATTTTCATCTTTGTAGTCGCAGACGGCGCCGCAGGGTATGTACCAGAGCCTGCCGGCAAGCGGAAGCTTACGCTCTAAAACGAGGGCTGTAAGCACGCGTTCGTCGCCGCAGAAACCCGCGTAGAAATAGGGCTTCCAGGCCTGCTTTACCCGCGGCCAGGCGCTCGTCTGCTGGTACTCGCCCTTATGGTCTTCGACAAATCTGTCAAAAGCCTCAAAGTCCGTCTCTTCACGGAAGGTGAAACCGAGTCCTTCACGGACGGTCTCTATCTCCGAGTAGTGAACTTTTTCACCCTTTATCTTCTGGGCGACCTCGTGGCCCTTGCCGCAGAGGAGGAGTATGTCACCCTCCTGAAGCATGCCCATGGCATGGAGAACTGCCTCGCGTCTGTCGACGATTATTTCGTACTTCGCATACGGGTTTTCATCTCTCATGAAACCGGCTATCTCGCCGCAGATTTTTTCGGGGTCCTCAAAGCCGGGATCGTCCATTGTGATTATCGAATAGTCACAGAGTTTCGCGGCGGTGCGGCCCAGTTCCTCACGGCGCAGCTGAGCCCTGTCTCCGACTGAACCGAAGAGGGCAATGATGCGCTTGAAATCGTAATCTTTTATAGTCTCCACAAGGCTCTTTAAAGAGATGCCGTTGTGGGCATAATCTATGATAATGCCGTAGTCCTTCGACATGTATGCGACCTGGGCGCGGCCCGGCGCGCTGACCTTCTCAAGAGCCGCCCCTGCGGCCTTCAGGTCAACACCCAGAAGGTCAGATACGGCGAGCGCCGCCAGGGCATTCTGCACGGAAAATCTGCCGGGCAGACTGACGCGGAAACGGCCCTCGTTTTCGCCGTGGCGGACAAGGTCAAACTCAACACCGAGATACTTCTCCTCCCTTACCGGAGAGAGGTTTTCCCCGCAGAAATCAGCGCCTTTGTCAAAGCCGTAAAGGACCTTGTTCCCGGAGACCGGACTTATCATGTCAGCGGTGTTCTCATCGTCTGCGCAGCCCACTGCGGTGCTGCACATTTCGAAGAATTTTTTCTTGAATGAATAGTACTCCTCATACGACTCATGCTCCGCCCCGCCTATGTGATCGGGAGAGATGTTCGTGAAGACTCCGCAGAAGAATTTCATGCCGTCCACGCGGTGCTGTTTCACGCCGAGTGATGAGACCTCCATGGCGCAGACCTCAACACCGTCATCCGCCATGCGGCGGAGGATTTTCTGAGTCTCATAGGACTCGGGAGTGGTGTTGACGGTGGACGCAGTCCTGTCACCCCACGAGGCGCCTGTCGTACCTATGAGACCGGCCTTTACTCCGCAGGATTCGAGGAGTGTTTTTATGATGAATGTCGTTGTCGTTTTTCCCTTTGTGCCGGTGATTCCGACGACTTTGACATCCCTTGAGGGATGGCCGAAAAAGTTGTCGGAGATAAGGGCGAGCGCGGCCCTTGTGTCGGACACGAGAAGTACCGTCGCATCCTCCGGCAGTTCTATGCGTTTTTGCACGACAAAAACGCGGCATCCGCCTTCGTACGCCTTCTCCGCGAAGTCGTGTCCGTCAGCCGCCGCGCCGCAAAGGCAGACGAAAACAGTGCCTTCGTTTGCCTTCCTCGAGTCATAGGCGATGTCCTTTATGTCAATGCCTTTTACATCGCCGTTTATGAGCTCATATTCAACATTTTCAAATAACTGTTTCAGTTTCATACAAAAAATTATAGATTCAGCGCCGACTTATGTCAAGGCAACTCCCACTTGCATTTACATATGGTAAAATATATAATAAGTTGATAAACTATGTTATTAAATTAACAACTATATATGGAGGCAACACAAGATGAAAGACCTTGCAACGAAGTACAACCCCTCCGAGGTTGAGGACCGCATATACGCGTCCTGGCTCGAAGGCAAATACTTTCATGCAAATCTTGACGAGAGCAAAAAACCGTATACAATCGTGATTCCGCCGCCGAACATCACCGGCCAGCTTCACATGGGTCACGCCCTCGACAACACACTGCAGGATATCCTCATCCGCTATCACAGGATGAAGGGTTTTGATACCTTATGGCTCCCCGGCACGGACCACGCGTCCATCGCCACGGAAGCAAAGATTGTTGAGGCCCTTAAAGCTGAGGGCATCACAAAGCAGGACCTCGGCCGCGAGGCCTTCCTCGAGCGCGCCTGGGACTGGAAGAAACAATACGGCGGCCGCATAGTCGAGCAGCTTAAGAAACTCGGCTCATCATGTGACTGGGACCGCGAGCGCTTCACACTCGACGAGGGCTGCTCAAAGGCAGTCGTCGAAGTCTTCAACCGCCTCTATGAAAAAGATCTCATCTACCGCGGCGAGCGCATTATCAACTGGTGCCCTCACTGCCTGACATCCATCTCGGACGCCGAGGTTGAGTACGAGGAGAAGGACGGTTCCTTCTGGCACCTCCGTTATCCTTTAGCCGACGGTTCGGGCGATGTAAAACTCGCCACAACCCGTCCGGAGACAATGTTCGGCGATACAGCCGTAGCCGTTCACCCGGACGACGAGCGTTACAAACATCTCATAGGCAAGACAGTAATCCTGCCGATAATGAATAAGGAGATCCCGATAGTCGCCGACGAATATGTCGAGCCCGAGTTCGGAACGGGTGTTGTTAAAATCACACCCGCACACGACCCCAACGACTTTGAGGTCGGACTCCGTCATGACCTGCCGATAGTAAATGTCATGACTGATGACGGTTTCATGAATGATCTTGTACCGGAGCAGTACCGCGGAATGGAAATCTACGAGTGCCGCAAGGCCCTCGTAAAACAGCTTGAGGAGGAAGGTTACCTCATCAAGGTTGAGCCGATGAAGCACAATGTCGGCACCTGCTACCGTTGCGGCACCGTTGTCGAGCCCCGCGTTTCAAAGCAGTGGTTCGTACGCATGGAACCCCTTGCGAAGCCCGCAATCGACTGCGTAAAGAGCGGCAGGACGAAGTTCGTTCCCGACCGCTTCGATAAAATCTATTTCCACTGGATGGAAAACATCAAGGACTGGTGTATTTCCCGTCAGCTCTGGTGGGGCCACAGAATCCCCGCCTGGTACTGCGACGACTGCGGAGAGATCACCGTCTCCAGGGAGACACCAACCAAGTGCGCGCACTGCGGCAGTGAACACATCCATCAGGATCTGGACACACTCGACACCTGGTTTTCATCAGCCCTCTGGCCGTTCTCGACACTCGGCTGGCCGGATGAGACTCCCGAACTTAAACACTACTTCCCGACAGACACACTTGTCACGGGCTACGATATCATCTTCTTCTGGGTTGCCCGCATGATCTTCTCCTCCTGTGAGCAGATGCATGCCGAGCCGTTTAAGACCGTATTGATCCACGGACTCGTACGCGACGCCCAGGGACGTAAGATGAGCAAGTCGCTCGGCAACGGCATCGACCCGCTCGAGATAGTCGAGCAGTACGGCGCCGATGCCCTGCGTTTCACCCTCGCGACAGGTAACGCCCCCGGAAACGACATGCGTTTCTCGACCGAGAAGGTCGAGGCGTCGCGCAACTTCGCGAACAAGATCTGGAACGCAGCCCGCTTCATCCTCATGAACATAGACGACTCCGAGCCCGCTCCGCATGTTCCGTCCGAACTCGCAATTGAGGACAAGTGGATTATTTCAAAGCTGAACACCCTCGCAAAAGAGGTCTCAAACAATATCGACAACTATGAGCTCGGTATTGCCGTACAGAAACTCTATGACTTTATCTGGGACTGTTTCTGCGACTGGTACATAGAGATAGCGAAGATCAGACTCCAGCAGGGCGGCGAAGGAGCGAAGAACGCGAGAGCCGTACTCGTATACGTACTCTCAAATGCACTGAAACTTCTCCACCCCTTCATGCCGTTTATCACCGAGGAGATATGGCTCACCCTTCCTCACGAGGGAGAGAGCATCATGATCTCCGATTATCCCGAGTATGACGAGTCCCTCGACTTCGCACGTGACGAACAGGAATTCGAGCGCATCATGACAGCCGTCAAGGCCATCAGAAACAGACGCGCGGAGATGAACGTTCCGCCCTCAAAGAAGGCCGAGGTCTTCATTGACACGGCCTTTGAGAGCACTTTCATGCTCGGCACGGAATATATGAAGCGTCTCGCTTACGCTTCAGCCGTAACGGTCTGTGCCGACGTCGAGATTGAAGGCGCCGTACAGATAATCACCGAGGATGCGAAAATCTTCATCCCGATGAATGAGCTCGTTGACCTCGATGCCGAGAAGGCAAGACTTGAAAAGGAACTTGCCGCGGCCGAGAAGGACCTCGGATTCTTCGCAAAGAAACTCGACAACCCGGGCTTCATGTCAAAGGCTCCGGAGGCTGAGATAGAAAAGACGAAGGCCTCCGCCGCGAAGCTCGAAGAGAAAATTAAAATGATTAAGGAGAGCCTTGAGAAGCTCGCATAAGCTCTAAGGAGTGTGAGATATATGCAACTCGACAAACGTGAGCGTGTCATCATCGTCGGCTGCGGCCGTCTCGGTGCACGTCTTGCGACAATGCTGTCAGACAAAGGTTATCAGGTCGTCATCATAGACAATGACGACGCGGCCTTCCGCAAACTGCCGGAGTCCTTCGGCGGTTTCCAGGTCAAGGCCGACGGTATCGACCTTGACACCTTGAAGTACGTCGATATCGACGAGGCCTCAGTCCTCGTGGCCTGCACGGGCAACGACAATATGAACAGCCTCATAGCGCAGATAGCAAGCCGCATTTACGGCGTGCCGAATGTCTATGTACGCTTTGAGGACACCGAGAAGGAGCTCCTTATAAAGGGCTTCAACATCCAGGGCATCTACCCCTTCAAACTTACGATGGGCTTCTTTGAAGAATCGCTCTTCGGTGATGATGAGGAGGATGAAGAATGAGAATTGTTGTAGCCGGCGGCCGCACACAGGCCGACTTCCTTATCGGAACACTTGTAAAGAAAAAGCATAAGATCATCGTAATAAACGATGACCTTCAGTACTGCGACTACCTCGCGTCGACGCACAAGATACCCATAGTTCACGGCGACCCTTCAAAGTACTTTGTTCTCGAAGAGGCGGGAATAAAAGACTACGATGTAGTAATCGCCCTCACCCATCGCGACGCTGACAACCTCGCAATCTGCCAGTATGCGAAGCGCTGCTTCGGCGTAAAAAAGGTCATCTGCACGGTGGCCAACCCGAAGAACGCCGAGCTCTTCAAGGAACTCGGAGTAAACACCGTAATATCCTCGACCCACATGGTCGCACAGTACATTGCACAGGCAACGACTGTTGAGAACCTCATAAAGACCATGTCAATCGAGGATGAGAAGGTAATAATCTCCGAACTTCTTGTCGAACCCAACTACGCATGTGTGGGCAAGACCCTTATGAATATCACCCTTCCTCCGAACACCATCATCGGCTGTATTATCCGCAAATCCTCGGATATGATAGTCCCGAACGGTAATACGGAGATAAAATCAGGCGACAAGCTGCTTGTCATAGCCTCCCCCGAGACACAGGAGAAGGTTATAGCGGCCATCGCCAAGCAGTAGGAGGGTTCGTATGAGCAAGACACAGCTTCGCCGATACGTTAAGAACATCGGTATAGTTTTAATCGTTTACCTCTTTACAACCTTCCTCGCGTTCGTCCTTGATCTGCGCGAAATCCATTCCGAGAACCTGCTGACACTCTACCTTCTCGGTATCATAATCATAGTCATGGAGACAAAGAGCTTCCTGACGACAGTACTGTCATCACTCCTCTTTATCCTGACACACAACTATATGTTTCTCGGAGACAAGTACCAGTGGCATCCGTTCTCCAACCGAAGCTTTGCCCTCTCGGCATTCCTCTTTCTCACGGTTGCCCTGATAGTAAACCTCCTCGTTGTACGCCTTCAGAGACAGATGGCGGTATCAAAGAAAAATGCCGCCATGCACAAGAAACTCTATGAGGCATCTGAAGGTCTCATCTCAATTCACGGCCGTGATCACGTAATAGAATATGCCGACAAGGCCCTGACCGAGCTCACCGGCTCCGAAGTCGAGTTCTTCTTCGACATCGATAAGAATGACGAGAACGAGGCCAGGAAATGGTGTTACAAGAACTCGGCAAAATGCGGCCACGGCGAGGTCGAATTCCCCGATGCCGGCTGCAAGTATATGCCGATTCGCAGCAACAAAAAGACTGTCGGAGTGGTCTCGATTGACTGCACGCAGAACGAGCTTACGGACGAGGCCGAGGAGTGCGTAATCGCCCTCCTCTCCCAGATAACCATCGCGATTGAGCGTGCCGATCTCGAGGCTGAGAAGCAGTCCGAGGCCGACCTCCGCGCCCGCGAGCACCTCAAGGCCACGGTCACAAAGAACATCTCGCATGACATGTATCCGCGCGCCAAAGCAATCTACGAGAGCGCGAAAGCCATGCGCGAAAACATGAATCTCATGGAAAACGACGAGATTCTGGAAAAACTCAAAAAGATCGAGGACGAGTCGGACTACATCGCACAGACCGTCGACAACCTCCTCGACATAAACAAAGACAGATGACGAAAGGAGTGCGAACATGAGTAAGACAATGATAATCACCGACACCTGCTCCGATCTCCCTGCCAGCCTCGTTGACTGTTACGATGTGGAAATCCTCTCTACGACATTCAACATCGATGACAAGTTCTTCAACGAAGGAATCGACTTCACATGTGAGAATTTCTACGAGATTCTCCCGGCTCCCAAGGGCAAGATCAAGAGTGTCTCAATTCCCGCCGCCATTTATCTTGATCGTTTCAAGAATGCCCAGGCATGCGGCTTCGACAGCGTCATTGTCATAATGACGGGTTCTGTCGCATTCCCTATGCACAGGACGGCAGAAGAGGCCATCGAACTCTACAAGACGCAGAATCCCACTTCTGACCTTCGCATTGAGATAGTGGACACAAAGTGTTTCTCCATGTGCGCCGGTCTTGTGGTAATTGAGGCGGCAAAACTCGCACAGGAAGGCACTGACGTGGATGAGATTCTGACACAGATAAATCATTCCTGTTCACAGATGACCATGCTCGTTGACGCATTCAATATACCTCTCTCCTTCATCGATTCCTCAAGACCCTGGAAGAAGTATATTCAGTTCACGGGCTCATATCATCCTTTCCCGACACTGAGAATCAACTCGGAAAAGGCAGTGGAACTTCCCATCATAAAGGGGGACCACTCCGCATTTGACCAGTTCTACGCATACTGTATCGAGTCCCTTCGCGATACCAAGCCGGACTACGCGATAGGCTACGCTTCGCGTAAGAAGGAGGCGCGTGCACTTGCCATGCTCCTTGAAGAGGAGCTCGGCTACGCGCCCGTAACACTTTATAAACTCGGTGCCATCTCCGCCTACGGCGCGAGCAAGGCAGCCATAACACTGTGCTTCAAGGCCCCCGGCATTGAAGAACAACTCCGCAAATAGAAAGAGGTAGTATTATGACACTCAACAAGAAAACCGTTGACGACATCAACGTAAAAGGCAAGCGCGTCCTTGTACGCTGCGACTTCAACGTACCCCTCAAGGAGGGTAAGATCACTGACGAGAACCGTCTCGTCGCAGCACTTCCCACAATCAAAAAGCTTATAGCCGACGGCGGCAAGGTAATCCTCTGCTCCCACCTCGGCAAGCCGAAGGGCGAGCCCAAACCCGAGCTCTCACTCGCTCCCGTCGCAGCGCGTCTGTCCGAGCTCCTCGGACAGGAGGTAAAGTTCGCCGCTGACGACAACGTTGTCGGTGAGAACGCAAAGGCCGCCGTCGCCGCAATGAACGACGGTGATGTTATACTCCTTCAGAACACACGCTACAGGGCTGAGGAGACAAAGAACGAGGAGAACTTCTCAAAGGAACTCGGCGAACTCGCCGACATCTTCGTAAACGATGCCTTCGGTACGGCTCACAGAGCTCACTGCTCAACAGTTGGTGTTGCATCTTTCGTCGATGAGGCCGTATCCGGCTATCTCATCGAGAAGGAACTGAAGTACCTCGGCAACGCCGTTGAAGATCCGAAGCGCCCCTTCGTATGTATTCTCGGCGGCGCAAAGGTCGCTGACAAGCTCAACGTCATAGACAACCTCTTAAACAAGGCCGACGCCCTCATCATAGGCGGCGGCATGGCATATACATTCCTCGCAGCCAAGGGCTTCGGCGTCGGCACATCCCTCGTTGACGACACCAAGATCGACTACTGCAAAGACATGATGAAGAAAGCCGAGGAGAAAGGTGTAAAGCTTCTCCTTCCCATAGACACTGCCGTCGCAAAGGCATTCCCGGATCCTATCGATGCTCCGATAGATGTTGAGGTTGTTGATGCCGACAAGATTCCCGCAGACGCGATGGGCCTCGACATTGGTCCGAAGACTGCTGAGATGTTCGCTGCCGAAGTACTCGGTGCGAAGACGGTTGTATGGAACGGCCCGATGGGCGTTTTCGAGAACCCCGTACTTGCCAAGGGCACACTCGCTGTTGCCGAGGCAATGGCCAAGTCCGATGCCATCACGGTAATCGGCGGCGGTGACTCTGCTGCAGCCGTAAACCAGCTCGGTCTCGGAGACAAGATGACTCACATTTCAACAGGCGGCGGCGCCTCACTCGAATTCCTTGAAGGCAAGGAACTCCCGGGTATCGCAGCCATGAACGACAGATAAGGAAAGGAAACCAAAGCAATGAAAAAGGAAGTAAGAAAGGCTGTAATAGCCGGCAACTGGAAAATGAACAAGACACCCTCTGAAGCTACTGCTCTCATCAATGAGATAAAGCCGCTCGTAGCAGGTGCTGACTGCGATGTAGTACTCTGTGTACCCTTCGTAGACATCGCCGCTGCAGTTGAAGCAGCCAAGGGTTCAAATATCAAAATCGGTGCTGAGAACGTCCACTTCAAAGAAAGCGGCGCTTTCACGGGAGAAGTCTCTGCAAAGATGCTCAAGGAAGCAGGCGTTGAGTACGTCGTAATCGGCCACAGCGAAAGAAGACAGTATTTCGGCGAGACTGACCAGACAGTCAACCTCCGCACACTCGCAGCCCTCTCAGAGGGTCTCAAGCCCATCGTATGTGTCGGTGAGACACTTGAGCAGAGAGAGCTCGGCTACACCGAGACACTCCTCAAGTTCCAGACAAAGATGGCTCTCACAAATGTAACTGCAGAGCAGATGAAGGACGTCATCATAGCCTATGAGCCCGTATGGGCAATCGGCACGGGCGTTACCGCCACAGACGACCAGGCTGACGAAGGCAACGGATTTGTCCGCGCAGCCGTTGAAGAGATCTACGGCAAGGACGTTGCCGAGGCGACAACGGTTCAGTACGGCGGTTCAATGAACGCCGGCAACGCAGAAGGCCTTCTCTCAAAGGTCAATGTTGACGGCGGCCTTATAGGCGGCGCTTCCCTGAAGTCGGCTGACTTCTCAACAATAGTAAAAGCTGCAAGCAAATAGAAAGGGACAAGATGAAAAAACCCGTAGTACTGTGTATTTTTGACGGTTTCGGCTGGGTACCGGAAGAAACCTACGGCAACGCCATAGTCGCCGCAAATACACCGAACATAGACAAAGTAATGAGTGAGTGCCCCCATACGACGATAGGAGCATCGGGTCTTGATGTCGGTCTTCCCGACGGCCAGATGGGCAACTCCGAAGTCGGTCACACCAACATCGGCGCAGGCCGTATCGTTTACCAGGAACTCACCCGTATCTCAAAATCAATTGAAGACGGTGACTTTTTCGAAAACGAAGCTTTCAGAAAAGCCATCGAAAACTGCAAGAAGAACAACTCCGCCCTCCACCTTATGGGACTCCTCTCAGACGGCGGAGTGCACAGCCACAACACCCACCTCTACGGTCTTCTTAAACTCGCAAAACGCGAGGGCCTTGAGAAGGTATATGTCCACGGCATTTTAGACGGCCGTGACGTACCTCCGACCTCGGGCATTGAATATGTGCGTCAGCTTCTCGACTTCATGAAGGCCGAGGGCGTAGGTCGCCTCGCGACCCTCACCGGCCGTTTCTATGCCATGGACCGTGACAACCGCTGGGAGCGTGTGGAGAAGGCTTACAACGCATTCGTCAAAGGCGAAGGCGTACATATGGCAGACCCCATAAAGGCTCTCGAGCTCTCATATGATACGGTTGACTCCGACGGCAAGAACCTGACGGATGAGTTCGTCATGCCCACAGTCATCGACTGTGAGGCCGAGTGCGACGGACGCTGTGACTACTGCGAGCGCGAGGATGACGGACGCGTTCACGAAAATGACAGTATCATTTTCTTCAACTTCCGTCCCGACCGCGCGCGTGAGATAACCAGGGCATTCGTCGATCCGGAAGTAACCGGATTCGACCACGACTGGTTCCCCGTCTTCTATGTCTGCATGACACAGTATGACGCGACCATGCCGAACGTCGAGGTTGCATTCAAGCCTCAGTCTCTCAAGAACACTCTCGGCGAGTACCTCGCAAAGAACAATATGACTCAGCTTCGCATTGCCGAGACGGAGAAGTATGCGCATGTAACATTCTTCTTCAACGGCGGCGTCGAGACCGTAAACGAGGGCGAGGACAGAATCCTCATTCCGAGCCCGAAGGTCACGACCTATGACCTAAAGCCCGAGATGAGCGCATATGAGGTCACTGACAAACTCGTAGAGGCTGTCCTTTCCGACAAATACAACGTCATCATCATAAACTACGCCAACTGCGACATGGTCGGTCACACAGGCGTTTTCGAGGCCGCTGTAAAGGCCGTCGAAACCGTCGACACATGTTTCGGCCGCCTTATGGAGGCAGTTGACAAGATGGGCGGCGCAATTCTGCTCACCGCCGACCACGGCAACTCGGACAAGATGTATGAGCCCGACGGTTCACCGTTCACCGCCCATACGACCAACCCCGTGCCGTTTGCCGTAATAGGCGCCGGTGACGTGAAACTCCGCGCAGGCGGCCGCCTGTGCGACCTCTCCCCGACCATCCTGAAGCTGCTGGAACTCCCGCAGCCTCCCGAGATGACCGGTGAGTCAATCATCGTTGACTGATGACCTACTATCTTGACGACATACCCGTAGAGGTAGAACGAAAAAAGATAAAAAATCTGCACCTCTATGTGAAGCCGCCGTACGGTGATGTCAAGGTCACCGCACCGAAGTATGTCTCCGATAAGGAGATAAAGGCTTTCATAGAGGCGCGCAGAGACTGGATTATTGAAAACGTCGAAAAAATAAAGGCCGTCCCCGTAATCTCCTATGACACCGGTGACAGAATTCCCATCTGGGGAGAGTTCTACACCTTAAGTGTCCTTGAAGACACGAGATACAGCCTCACAGCGCACGAGAACGGCACTGCCGATCTGATAGTGCGCGAGGGGTGCACGCAGGAGCAGAAGGAGACCTTCATTCTCGAGTGGTACCGTAAGGAGCTCACCGAGCGCGTCGAAATCCTCCTGCCGAAGTGGGAGGCCTATACCGGTCTTCACTGCAGCAGCTGGCAGAGCAGGGATATGAAGTCCCGCTGGGGCACCTGCAACACCAAGACAAAAAAGATTTGGCTCAACGTGAGGCTTGCGGAGCATCCTGTAGAATGTCTTGAATACGTCATTCTGCATGAGCTCGCCCACACCGTCGTGCCAAATCATGGTAGTGAATTCAAAAATATTTTAAATGAATTTATGCCTGAGTGGAAGCAGTACAGAAAACTGCTCAATAAAGGTCCTAACTCTTAAACCAGGTGTTAAGCGCCTTACAGATAACCGCTGAGAGTATTGTGCAGCAGACAGCCTCAACAAGGCCGTTTATGCCTACGAGCGCAACGACAAACGAGAATACTCCCGTTGCACCGAGCGAACTCACAAGGCCCTGCATGAACTCAGTGTTCCAGTAGAGGGCGATGAGCGTTGTCATAAAGAACAGCGTATTGAGTAATGAACCCACAAGTCCGGTGAGCGAATAGCCGACAATGTTCTCCTGCTTTATCGCCTTGAAGAAAAGTCCCGTAAGCCAGCCCATGAGAGTTCTCGTGGGTACACAGACAAGGAACGCGAAAAGCGGATTTATCTCAAGCAGAGCGACGCCGAAAGCGGAAAGTCCGAAGACACACTGCAGAAAACTCGTAAGACCGAACGCAAAACCGAGCAGCGCTCCCGAGGCAGGTCCCAGCACCATGGCACCGATTATTACGGGCACCGTGATGAGAGTTATCTCCACCACACCGAGTTTAATGTATCCTATCATGGGTACAAAAGCCATGATAATGATAATCGCAAGCAGCACACCAAGTTCGGTGAGCTTCAAGATTTTGTCATCCACTCTGACTTTTCCTTTTTTTGCAGCCATTTACATCACCTCTTCCTTAAACAGTAATGACATTATAAAGGGATTGGCTGATATTTGCAAACACAAAATCACCCGAAAAGAAGGTTCTTTAAAAGTTTTATGGAGAAAAAAGATCTGAACAAATCCTATTACATGGGTATTTTAAAGTGTCTTTCATACCCTATATTCATGGTAGGCATAGTCACGGTCATACCGTCCCTCCTCTTCATTTTCTACCCTGAAGAGAAAGATCTGATGCAATACTTCGCCATTCCCGGCGTAGCCTATCTCTTCATCGGATATCTCATAAGGCTCTTCACACAGGAGTACAAGGTCGCCGAGCTGAAAAGAAACAGCGCGCCGGTCGTCACGCTCCTTATCTGGATTATCTCTATCTTCATAGGATCAATACCCTTCTATTTAACCAAAGACTACACCTTCACGCAGGCGCTCTTCGAGTCGACAAGCGGCTTTACGACGACCGGCTTCACCGTAACCGATTTCAACACGGTGTCACATATGGTCCTCCTCTACCGCTCACTCCTTCACCTGCTCGGCGGCGTAGGTCTCATACTCATACTCAGTCTCGTGGTATCCAACACATTCGGAATGCAGCTCTTCAAAGCCGAAGGTCACCTCGATAAAATCGAGCCGAGCGTATCCTACTCGGCAAGAACCATTATCGTAATTTACCTCGGACTCATAACAGGCGGCACTATTCTCTATACCATATTCGGCATGCCACTGTTCGACTCAATCAACCACGCAATTTCCGCTGTCTCAACGGGCGGCTTCTCTACAAAGGCACAGAGCATAGGCTTCTGGCACAATGTCCCGGTCGACATAACCACAGTCGTACTGATGATGCTCGGCGCAACTAATTTCATGGCCACAATGCTCATCTTCAGAGGCGACTTCAAGAGTGTCTTCAAAAACAGCGAAACCCTGGTCACACTCTTCTTCATAGCCGTGACCACACCGATAGTCATTGTCCAGCTCTTCGCGAACGGAATCTGCGAACACCTTCCCAGCGCCATAGACAATGCCGTGTTCCAGGTTGTCGCGGTAATCACGACCACCGGTCTCTCAACGGTGGATGACTTTTTACCGAGATCGACCTTCGCGCTGATGCCGCTCATAATACTCATGTTAATAGGCGGTAACACCGGTTCAACCGCCGGCGGTCTGAAGGCGTACAGGGTTTCCCTGGGCCTTCGCAGCATCTACTACGAAACCCGCAGTGCCGCTGAATCAAACAGAATACACAGAGGCCGTTTCTTCTACCACTTCGGCAAGAAGGAAAACTTCACCAGAGAGGAACAGAGTGCGAACAACACCTATATACTCATGTACCTCGCAATAGGCTTCGTGGGCACCTTTGCCCTCACACTGTGCGGTTACGACTTCAAGGACAGCCTCGTTGAATTCTTCTCGGCCCTCGGCACCGTAGGCATGTCCTCGGGTATAGTAAACCGTGACATGAGCAATGCCTCAATGTGGATAATCATGATAGGCATGCTTATTGCACGACTTGAAATCTACATCTTCATCTTAAGCGGCACGCGCATCATCACTGAAACAAAAGAACTCTTAAAACGTAAATAGAACAAAAAAAGGTGAGCCTTCCGGCTCACCTTTTTATTTTATTTCTTTCTTCCCTTTTCATAGGGTTCCGGATGATCGTACTCGCCGTACTCACAACCGATATGCTCGGCATGGATATCATCGACAAGTTCGTAACGGAACGGGAACTTCTTCCTGTAGAGTTTGAGATCACCGTAGCCGTTGCCGCCGTTCCAGAGTCTCTGGTGGCGGAATGCTCCGTCAGGTGACTCGTACTTGATATTGAGCATGTCCTCCTTCTTGCAGCGGATGTCAGTGATAAGACGGCCGCTTGAGGACTTTTGATCGACATGCCATACTATCTCGTCATCCGTCTCATAGCCCTCAAACTTTGTCTTGGAGTTTGTCCAGAGCTTTGAGAAGTTGAACTCATAGCAGTCGCCCTCATAGTAGAAACCGCCGAGAAGCTTTCTCGGGAAGCGGATGCCGAATACCTTCGGCTGGCCGCCGCCTATGTCAAATACGGAGTTTTCAAGTTTCTTTCCCGTGATGTTTGACTTTAAGTCACAGGATGAGAGCCATACCCACGGTGTCGTGAAGTTTGAGCCCCAGTTCTTGTCGGCATAGCCGTATGAGCGCTCGGGAATGAGGTCATAGATGACGCCGTCAAGTGTGATCGTACCCTTGTAGTAGGACTTCATGCCCTCGGCATGCCAGTACATCTCAAAACCGTTGAGTCTTCTCATGAGCCAGCTGGTGCCGTAACCTACGTTCCAGGCTATGTCTTTTTCAATGGTGATATCCCATGAGACGGTACCTGCATCGCACAGGTACTCAGGATGTTCTGCGACCTCGGATTCTAAGAGGGAAATGCTGCCGTAGGTCTTGTACTCGTCGCAGTAGCAGTCGCCTGCCTGAATGCTGTAAGGGGCATTGTAGTGGATGTTTACATCCTTCCATGCGAAGAAACGGTGAAGCTGCTTCTTGTTGCCTACCCATGAGCCGACATTTACCATAAGGTATGACGGCTTCTTGCCGGCCGCCTTATTCTCGGGATGCTGTCCGAAAACAGGCTTTTCCTCGGCGAGCGCCGGGTTGCAGACAAAGAACTCGACATAGAAAGGTTTCTCCTCGCCGGTCTCACGATTGACGGCAGTCATTGAATGCCACCACCAGTCGTAGCCCTGTGTCCTGAAACTGCCTCTGAGCATACACTCATTACAGTTCTGGTCCTTGATTGAAAAATTCTTCTTGATGCTCATAATATCCCCCCTGAAATAATAGGTACACCTCCATTTTAGTACGCGACCTATAAAAAGTAAATCTGCACTCTCTGAAAAAAGAGTGCAGATTTTTTGTACATTTTGTCACTTTTTGTACAGATTATTTCAGACCCTCAAGAAGAGCAAAATACTTCTTGTAGTAGTTGATAATGTAGTACGGATTGACAGCAGCCCTGAATGATCCGCCGACAACATCCATATGGTCACCCTGATAAACGGGCATGACATTCCATATGCCGCGTTTCAGATCATTTCTGGACTCATAGTAATAAACGAACGGTTCGTCGCTCGGATGAAGGGCTGAGAGCGTGTTGGAGGCACCGTCAGATTCAAGCCATGCATCATCGAGATCAACATCAAGGAATCTCTCATGGCGGTGCTTTCCGATCAGATTACCGGTGAGATGGAATACCGGGAATGTAGATGTTATCTTCATTCTCTGGTTGCCGTTTCTCGTGGTCATCGTATTGCTCGTGGATATTGAGAAGTTATACGCCTCCTCATTGATCTCTATGCGCTCGTTTATCTCTTTGGCACCCGCAAGGCAGAGATCCCAGTAGAGATTGTCCTTGGAATCCATGGCTTTTTTGATTGCTTTGAACTTCAGCATATTCCTGAAATTGCACTTGCCTTTAGGATTTGAAGTGATTCCCCAGTGGTCAAGGCACATGTCATAGAACTGGTTGCCGGGTGTGTTGCCGAGAACACCTGCAAAGCCGTAGAATGTGACGACTTTCAGTATGGGAAGAAGGAAACCGATTGCGGACATAACGGATGTACCGTCATGAGGTCCCGCAACAGTTGTGACCGACTGAAGCCAGTCGCCCTTTCCGCCCGTAAAGAACGGTGATGTATCGTCACCTGTCTCTGCAACTTCCTCGGGGGCGCCGTGCGCCATAAGGTGTGAAAACATACGGACAGTTGCACCGCCGAAACTGTGGCCGATTATATGAATCTTCTTGTCGGAACTCCAGCCCGGAATAAGCGGTTTGTCATAGGTACGGCCGAAACGCTCATGTCCGTACTTCTTTGCGTGCGCGGCACCGTAGTCAACGGTTCCGCCGACAAGCTGCGCGTATATCTCACACGCGCGGTCCCAGGCGGAACCGAGCGATGAAATCGTAGGCGCACACGCCTCGCCGCCGTTTTGATTGATCATCTTGACGAGGTCACCCGCAAGCATTCCCCAGTAAGGGAATACGGGATAAACCTTCTCGTCCTGTCCGAAACCGAGCATGCCGTGGATGAAAACATAGGGGTAGCTCATTTCAATCTCTCCTTTTAATTATTTCTTTTCAAATCTGTAACTCACAAAGTGTGAATAGGGTTTTTCAGGCAGAAGCTCTATGCTTCCGAACTCTTCATAGTTCGGTGCGTCCGGCAGAAGCTGCGCCTCCAGACAGATACCCATGTGCGGTATCTTCATCTGATTGCCCGTATAACACACAAAGCAAGGATAGTCCGTTTTCATTGTTATGGCACGTGATGTATCGGGACACATCACGGTGGCCGTATGTATTTTATCGTTGGTGTAAAGGTTAAAATCTTTACAGCATCCGAAAACAAAGGCATGGTCAAATCCGTTCTTTGCAATCGCGACCTGGGAGTCCTCCGACATGAACACCTCGCCGAGGTGCCTGCCCGATGACAGATCGAAGACTGTGCCTGACACGGATTTCAGTTCTCCGGCCGGAGTGAGGTCCTCATTAAGGGGCAGATAGTACTCCGTGTCAGCGGCAAGGATATGGTTCCTGACCGTTGCCACGTCCGGTCCGTTCAAATTGAAATAGGCGTGGTTGGTCAGGTTCAGGAAAGTGGCCTCATCCGTTTCGGCAAAGTAGTCGATACGAAGTTCATCCTCATCGGAAAGAGTATATGTCACGAGGACATCGACATTTCCGGGAAAACCGTTTATGCCTGCAGGACTTATATACCTCAGCATTACACTGTCATCCAGCTGCGTGCCGTTCCACTCCGTCCTGTCGAACTCATGATTACCGTGGAGCATGAAACCTACAGCATCCGAGAGACGGCCTGCAACACGTCCTATGACCGAAGCCGGATAGGGCGCGCCGCTTATCATATTCTCACCGTCAAAGATTATCTCTTTAACCGTACAGCCGTATGAGTCAATAGTGACCCTCGTGCCGTTTTTGTTTTCAAGAACAAATTCCATTACTGCCTCTTGAGTTTTATGGGCTCTCTACCCTGCTTTGTCGGAATTGAAAATCCTATGCAAGTACCTTTTTCATTCGAGTACTCAAGCCCTATGGTACCGCCGTGGGCCTCAATGATGTTCTTTGCTATTGAAAGACCGAGACCGTATCCGCCCCGCTCTCTTGTACGTGATTCATCAACCCGGTAGAAGCGCTCAAAAAGATGCTCCTGCTTCTCCTTCGGGATTTCCCTGCCCGTGTTTGCCACGGTGAGTTTCACGACTCTCTGATTACCTTCAGCCTGAACGAAGATATGTCCGTTCTCGCCCGAATACTTTATCGCGTTGTCTATTAAGACCATAACGGCCTGCTTGATTCTTGTCTGGTCCGCATATGCATAGAGGTCCGGTGCAACCTGTGACGAGAGTGTCATACCCTTCTCAAAAGCCACGGACTCAAAGGTCAGTATGCAGTCCTCGACAACACTCGTAAAGTTGAGCTCTTCGAAATTGTACTGCTGGTCCATGTTGGCATCCGAACGGGCAAGGAAGAGCATGTCTCCGACGAGTTCAGCCATCCTGGTCGCTTCGGACTTTGTGTTCTCAATCCACTTGTTCTGTTCCCAGATGGTCGAGTCCTTGTTCGCCTGCATTATGTCCATGTTGGCGAGAATGACCGTAAGCGGCGTCTTCAGCTCATGTGAGGCGTCCGCCACAAACTGATTCTGCTTCTCCCAGGACTTCTCCACGGGCTCTATGGCCTTCTTTGCCATATAGTCCGATATCAGGAACATTATGGCGAAGATTACAAGCGTTACGAAGAAATAAAGTCTCAGCAAAAACGCAAAAGTCGCAATCTCCGAATCCCTGTCCGCAAATGCCACCTTGGTGCCCTCATCGGTCGCGGTCTTCAAAAACCTCACATTGTACGCGGTGATTATACCGCCCTCATCATCAGTCTCGCAGACATATTTCAAAAGCGCGTTAATCTGGCTCTCCGTGAAATCCGAGTTGATAGACGTGTCATACGCCACAACGCGGTCACCGTCACAGAGTGCTATAAGCACGACCGAACTGCGTCTCTCATCATCCGTGTTATGGCTGTCGTCCAAAGACTGCACACCGTCGACCATAACGGAATCACCGTTCGGGAAGAAGGCGAGGACGCGGCCGCCCCGCAACGCCTCTTCAAGCGCCCCTATCGTCTGCTGCCGCTCAAAGGCATAGGTGACGATGGTCAGGACGAAGAACATGACAATCAGGACGACACCGACAAGAGCCATATTGGAAACTATGAACTTCTTTCTGAGCTTCTTAAGCGTCTTCCTGCACCTCCAGACGATAACCGAGCTTGCGCACAGTGGCAATCAGGACCTTCGAGCCCAGGTGTGAGATTTTCTTTCGGAGGAAGGAGATGTATACCTCCACGTTGTTGTCCTCAGCCTCGGACTCTATGCCCCAGACTTTGACAATGAGGTCCTCCTTCGGGACAATCACACCGGGATTCGACATAAGAAGGTTTATGATGTCAAACTCCTTGGGTCCCAGGTTAATTGAATGACTGCCGCACGTGAGTGTCCTGTTGGACTGGCTTAAGGTGAGGTCCTCGAACTTCAGCTCATCGAGGACCACCTCGCCCTGACGGCGGGAGATGGCACGGATACGCGCCAGGAGCTCTCCCGGTAT
>Ga0310697_10000741_pt1 | contig 41761 bp, 64 predicted proteins | sample 172DNAGHGlowgp2_FD_203883 | JGI IMG/M metagenome (GOLD analysis project Ga0310697, IMG submission 203883) | Sheep rumen microbial communities from Palmerston North, Manawatu-Wanganui, New Zealand - 1728 DNA GHGlow gp2 (v2) (version 2) | ecosystem: Host-associated > Mammals > Digestive system >...
CTTATTTGCACGTGTTACTACTGCAGGCGGTTTTGCCCCTTGTACCGGAATTGACTGCTCCATAAAGTGAGATGCCAATGCTGTACGTGTCGGGATCATCTTGTTCATAAATGGCAGCAATGCGGTAGCCGGACTTAATCGGTTATTCTCCGTACGTAGGTACTTAAAATCACCTGCATTTCCGGACGTATGATACTTACCATATTTGAAGTACGTATATTTACCATCGATCGGGGCGAACTTATGTTTCTCGTAATCAATATAGTCATACAAAAGTACGCCGCCACGTGCATACTCCTCATAATCTACAGTGATTTGTTTGAACTCTTTCGTCAATACCTTGATCATGATTTTATCATCTTCAAGTGTTGTATCGATAGTCATCTGGTTGTTCTTACTTGTGAGAGGACCTTCCGTTGTTTTTACAGGATCCACAACTCCAATAAAGTAGTCATTGTAAACTTTTTGTTTCTGAAGTGTCATCTCGCCGGTATCCTCAGATTTTTCCTTAGCATAGAAGAAGATCGTCTTAGCTTGTGCCATCATAGACATAGCATTACTTTCCTTCGGTGTTTGGATATCTCTGAAGTTGTCTGTTTGGAATCTGAAGTATCTATTTATAAGATTCTGCAGCAAAGTTTCCTTGACTTTCTTAGTTGTATTATAATCATACAACATACGATTACGTAGGAGCCGCTTTTGCTCACGTACGTCATAAAATAATCCATCAAGTGCACCCATGTATTGGAAGTCACATGGAGTCTTCTCACTATACATAGCAGCATTCTGTGGATTACGATACGTATCAAGTGCGAACTCAAGCAATTCTTTTGTCAAGTGTTTATTTGTGAATTTCTTCTCGCCTGACGTTACCAACTCAATTTTGAATAACGTATTGTGATCCAATTCGATTGAGTTGATTGCTTCCAATGCTTCGTTACTCACGTCTTCCACATCTTCCGGCTTAAGCTCAGGGTAGAATTTTTCAAGCAGTCCGAAATGCTTACAAATAGATTTAATACTGGTATGCGATAATTCTCTCCACGACCACGACATGAAGTCCTTTTTCACCCAGAACCAGAATGGCGGCAGCTTTATCAGAGCATCAGACACCTCAAATGCTGGGTAATACTTAGCAGACATAACCTGTACACGATATTTGCCATCAACAGATACGAGTTCATCACGATCTGCAGGGACTTGGAAATGCAACTCCTGCGTAATAGGTTTTGCATCAAGTCCTTTCGACAAATCAATTATTTCCAACGTGACCTTACATCGGTATAACTTGGCCTGCTTATCTACTTTTTCTTCATAAGCAGTTACACGTACAGATAACCTGTCGTTCGTGAAATTATAGACATACTCAAAAAGAGACTTTAATGTTGACTCTTTCTTTTTGTTTGCCATATGTTTAACCTCATCATTAGATTTATAAAAAGTCCCGGAGAACTAAGTCCCCCGGGAGTAGGGAGGATCAGACACATGCTCCCAATGCATTGAAGAACTCCGCATTGGAAGCCGGCAAGACTACGAAGTCACCTTTCCCAAAAAGGGATTCCCATTTAGCCTTGTGTGATCGAATCACTTCGGCACCACCACCAAACAGGACAATATTGTCTATGGTATCCATTCGTTCACCATAGAACTTTTCCATAAACATCTTCAAATGATCTAAATATTTATCTATAGCTTTTTCAACTATTTCCTCCGCGTCATATACTTTTTCACGCACTTTTAAGAGTCTGTCATAGATGATAGATCGAGCTCTTGGTACAGATATATCAAGATCATATACTTCCTTGAATTGTTTTACAACTTCTTCTGCAACCAGACAAACGCCTTCATGTTCATATCCTTTAATATCCTCAGGCATCAAGAATCCATCAATGACATTCGAGACATCGATTGTATTAAAACCGATATCAAAGATCAGGTAATTCTTATATCCTGACTTTAATGATGGGTTATCAGGATCCAACCCTATTTTGTCTATAGCTATCTTACATCCGGCACCCTGTGGGATGATTCGTATCTTATCCATAGGGATATCCAGCTCAGTTGCCATATACTCTTTGTAGTCTGCCGAGTATTTCTTAAACGCACTTGATAATGTAAACGAAATCAAGTCGAAGTTAGCGTAGTCCTTATTTGCCAAGTACTTCTTAGCTATAATAGGACTTATCGTCTTAATTGATTCATAGTCCATGATATTCATTACCGATGCGTCATTGTACTGCAGCGCACTCTTACCAACCAGATAGTAGTTATCCTTAAACTCAACTACATTCTTTTCCTCGCCAGTATACTTAGCTTCGGAGTTCTTAGTACCGAGCTTTGTTATGGCGTTCGTTTCTTTAAACCACGTTCTCTTGCCATCTTGGTTTATAGCTATCTTGCTATCACCGAAACCGAAATCCATTCCAATTTTAATCATGTGTTATCCTCCGTAAAGATTATAAAATGGTAGTACTGATAAACAATACTACCATAAAATTCTAATAATGTCAAGTACTTTTTGCAAAAATTTTAATATTTTTTTACTTACCGTACTTTGATCCCAAGATCATAGGTAAGATAATGCCCGGATCAAGCTGTACAACAGACTCAACTTTACCATTTCTATTTACTACCTGAGCCTTCTCGATCTCATCCTTGAAGTTCTTTTTTGTACCGCCGAAGTATAATTTGTCTGTAAGACTTTTTTTACTCTCTATACCCTTGATTACATCGAAGTCATTCCTATAGATACACTTGAACAATGTCTCGAATGGTTCGCTATTCATACCTGGGAACTGAGTCATCAAGTAGTAATAGAATATGTAGAATGTGTCTTGTACACTTCCGGTTGTCTGCATGATGTGATTCATGTTAGGTACACCATTAGACAAACGTACATACTTCTCAGTAACATCATACCCTATAGGCAGCAGCATCATATCGTCCTCACGGAACTTATATGTTAATCCACCGATCTCGATCTCATTGTAATCCTTATATTTGATTACGCCGGTCGAAAGTGAATAAACACATTCAGATATTGGTACATACTGTCCAGGTGAGCCTTTTGTAACATTGGTTCTAATCAAAGTATTGAAAATAGCCAACTTACGATCTGCAGTCACTCTACGATTGTGTTTCAGAATAGGGTCACCTGCATTGATTGACATTCCGACCTTAATATTGGAGAACATAATTGTAGACTCCGTCATAATATAGCTGTACTTATGTCTACCGTGGATAGTAACATATCGATTATCTATACTCTCAATCTCACCTGCTTCCAAAGACTTGACTACGGTATATTCAGTATCCTCGACTGTAACACCATGCTTCAATCCAAGAAGACCCTGAGTTGTACTTTCAGTTATAGCACTGGCCATCTCAACGCCTATCGCAGAACCATCAGGTATAGTCATTCGTTTACCTAAAAGCCCGTTTGGATCCTTAAAGTCTCGTGCTGCGATCTCATCCTTATATACAACATTCGTAGGATTATTGATACAAGATTTAACGAGAACCTTTCCCTTTACTCTTGTAGTAATAAGAGATCCGTCGAGTTTTGTTCTACCTAATGCATCCTCACCCTCAAGCAGTATACCTGTTTTATCAGGGCTGCCTATCTGATCTTTATAAACCAGAGACAACTCCAGGTTAACAAGCTGTCGTTGGTTATAACCGGATACCGGGGTACCAACCTGCTTTAGAGCCCAAGCTTCTCGATTTTCTTTTGCAAGGTTGTTGTAGTCGCGCTCAGTAAGTCCACTATAGACAGACTCACTCGAAGCAAGAACACCTTCATTATCAGTTGTAATTGACGGCCCCATGAGATTGACAAGTTTATCAATCTTTGCTTTACCGAATACTTTTTGAACATCTTCGAGATTAGAGTCCGGAAGTTTTGCAATTTCATTTTTCAACTCCTGTTGTAAGTACTGGCGTAAGTTCTTACGTTTTACGTACATATCTTCGTCTGTACTAAGTATTTCCTTAATTTTATTCTTATCGCCAAGTGTAACATCTTCGAACGGCATTGGACCATAACCTACGAACGTAGTTACCTCATTAGCAAAGTCAGCCAGCTGCTTAAATTCTTCTACACGATTATTATGATAACCCATAGCCGAGATAAGTTTTGCTATCTCTTTACTTGTCATAGGTTTATCAGGTCCAGTGAGAACATCTATATCAAGTCCTACGATCTTCTTGACCTTCTCACGTCCATACGTAGTAGCTTTATCATCGAGCATAATCTTTTCGTTCACGCTCAATGTTCCGGCTTTATATGCTTCCTCAGCCTCATTAAAACTCTTAAATCCTTTCATGCCGCCCTTAGGTTCAATTACTTTAGTAGCCAAGAGAATACCATACGTAGTATCAATGGTAGGGTCTATTTGTGAGTCATACTGTTTTTCATAGAACCAGTTCTTATCAGGAGTCATGTTTTGTAACTGTGCACACTGCGTAGGATCTGTGAAGAATTGTAGGTATGCCGTATCACCATCGAAGTCGGCATTGAATGCTTTATGTACCTCAATCGGGAACCCAATAGCAATCTCATCCCAAATCAAAGGATAGAATGCCTGTAGATTAAATCTGTGAAGCGATGGGTTTCGTACCATAGTGACCATACTATTGTTTACGATCTCATAGAACACATCCATAGCTTCTTTAGACTTGCTTTTGTACAACATAATACAATCGTAGTCATTCATATACTGATACTTACGTAAGAGCCCCTGAATTATATCCATCTGCAAGGCTTGATATGCGAACTTCTGCGGTACGTATACCTGATTCATCTTAAGATCCATAGCACATACAATAGTAGAACGTATGGACTTCTTCGCACGTGTATCAATAATGTTACGTACGAACGACTTCTTGGATGGCATTAGGAGCTCATTATCTTTAGTCATAGTATTGATGATGTGATTCATAAAGAAACACAAAGTCATCTTATCTACGAGATTCTTATATCCTACCTCTATCATATCCGGCAGCATCTCATTTGCTGCAATTATGTTACGATAATCGATAGTCAGTTTATGGAATGTGAGTGTGTCCTGATTACCTACCCTCATCTTTGATATAGGTCTTACCTGAGGCGATGGAATTACAAGATCATAGTTAATGTATGACTTGATCCATTCCAATGATTCGCCACTCTGTGTGTAGTAATTCGATAACGTAAGAAGGCCCATAAGTCCGTAATATTCGAGTGCGTATGTTTCATTTTGATCCTCTTCTTCAGGAAGTTCATCCAACATACATTTGAATTTACGATTATTGCCGTCTTTGACAAACGTCCACCCTTCCTCTGGTGTATTGAAATCATTTACGGGCTCGAGTTTTAACGCAATAGACCACAAATCTTTAAGGAACTGTCCTTTGAGTGTGAAATGTGCTCTCAGCTTACTTACGAGTCCGGGTATCTTAATATCGAATATATAAGGATAATTTAATCTATAATACGCATATGACTTTATGTAATCATCTTCAGAGAGAACACGTACGCCGCATACAGGACATACCACATCGACGTTACTTGTCTTACGACATACACATCGATTGGCCATACCGAATATACGTGGGTCATACAATCCGCCCGCACGATAGTACTCTAGAGAAACGTTGTTATCATCATCTGCATAATGTAGATTAACATCTCTATTATTTGTGACACGACCTCGGGCATCTTTTTCGATATCCTTGTCGGTCATCATTACCAATTCTTCTGCCATATCCACCTCTTACTCATCGCTCTCAATTGTTCGGAGCACATCTATACCTTGTGTTTTCTGTAGGAGATTTATAACCTGGAATTTCTTTTTGTCATATGTACTCTTACTTATACCAAAGTAATTACACAGGTCTGAGATAGTAGGCGCCCTGTATTTCTTCAGTCCGGCTCTAAGTACTTTCAAGAGCTCAAGGTATGCATCCCATGATTCTGGTTTAATGTATCGCTGCATGTTCTGTTTAATCAGAGATACATTTTTTGCTGTACCCGGCGTTTTACCAATTCGGTCTTTTACATTCTGCATATCAGTAGGGTCGATCAAGAGTGGTTCAAGATCTTGGAAATACTTATCCCAGATGACCTTAGTATCTCTTGCTTCAAGATCTTCATATCGCTCTATAACCCTATTAATTTGTTGGTTATATCGGATAATCTCCTCTTTCAATTCATTTGAGTAATTCATGCTTTCGGTAAAGATTGAGAAGTCTGTTCCCAGCATGTGCTCTTTGAAATTGAAGAAGTTACCCTCGCTTATGAGATATATGATTATGATCTTCTTGGAGTCAAGGACCTGCCATGCTGATATACTTCCAAGAATAGACTTCATTATACCTGATGTACGTAAGGCTGACAATTCTGTATTAACGATATCCTGATCGCCATGTACCTCTTTAGGTCTATTCTCAGATTCTCCACGACGCATACTTCCGGATCTCATCATCAACTCATTCAGTTTAATGTTTACATACCCTTTAGACGTTTTTGAATGAGCGGCTGCGATAAGCTGCTCCATCATATGATCAAATGGCCCTTGCGTGTCGAACCTTAGATTACCTTTACTATTAACCTTCATCTTATACCTCACTCCTTTGATGCTGAGATAATAGCTTTTGCTTTTTCCAGCTCAGCCCTATTACTCAGCTTATCTCCTGCCCGATTCATATAAAACGTAAGTCTTGACATAGCCTTCGCTTTACCGTTCTTCAAGAGATATCGAGCAATCTCCTCACCTGATTTTGTAAAAATACCCTCTTTAGGATGCCATTTAGCTTTTACATCCGATAAATCGTTATACAAATATAACATAATCTCACCTCAATTCTCTATAGTAGTTATACCATTACGCATAACACATCTGAACTCACGATCCGCACCATCAAAGTTTGGATTATGTGCTACAACAATTATGTCATGGCATGGTGTATTTTGAAAAAATTCCTTCGCTACGGTATAATTACTGGCATCCAAGTTATGCAGACTTTCGTCCATAACAAGTAAGCCAATACCATTCAGCAGCGATATAATCTTATTAAGTATGTACAAGTCCATCACAGTCTTCTGTCCATTACTTGCTTCATCATAATCTATAAATACGTTATTGTCGAGCTTAATCGCACATGATACCTTAAATCTGTCTTCACCTGACGCCAACTGTTTCTTAGACATGAACTGGATCTTATCGCTATTTATGGCCTGCAATACAGTATCAATAATCCTGTACGGTATTGAATCTAAGTTGGACTGATCAAACATAGACTTAAAGTAAGCATAACGTTTGAGCTCACCTTCGACCTCAATAACCTGCTTCTTAAAGTCAGCTACCTTATCCTCAGCCTCACGTAGAGAAGCATGTATGTGCTCTAAGTTAGCCCGTAACGTATCCAATTGAGTTACTTGTAACAATTCTGCAGTGACATTAGACTTATATTCATCGTACTTCATGTCACCTAAGAACGCACGTAATTCAGTCGCATATTGATTGTACTGTCTATTAAGTACCTGAAGTTCTTCTAACATCTTAGCAACTTCAGCCTGACTTTCGTTTATATGTTCGATGCTAAGTTTCTGCTGCAAGTATGTATTTTCGCTTTCGATAGCGTGCGTAGAAACAAGGCCATATGATGCATCGAACATAAACGCACCATTGCTCTGATTTGCAAACGACTCACATTCCTGACGTACGTGATCTAAGTTAGACTTGCTCTGGCTATATGATACGAGAGCTTCTTCGGCTTTCTTTTGCAACTGTTCTTTTTCGCGTGCATAATTCTCATCTTTACTCAATACGTAATGACAATTCGGGCAGTACTGCGTTGTATCGATAAGTGACTCAAGACTCAAACTTAATTGACGTGCTTCCAGGTCTAACCGGTTACATGTTGTACGTGCGTTATTATATTTGTCTGACAGTTTCTTTGACTGTTCGTACATCTGTAGGTATTGATTAACTCGTGCCGCATCGATCTTCTGCAGTCCATCCACTTGATCATGCTTCATTTCATAAATTGAGTTCTTAGTCTTTAACTCATTATATGTATCCATGACCTGTCGATACATTGAGTCTACTGTCTGAAGCATACCCTGAAGTTCTTCCTTACTTCTATTGCTAGAGCCGGCTGATCCTGTGACCTTTTGCTGAGTTTCCATTATAGTCTGCTGCAAACTCTCAATCAATTTTGTCTGCACCTGTATATCTGACTCAAGATTAGATTTCTTGTTTGATCGTTCATTGTATTCTTTCTCAGCAAACTTAAACAGATAGTCGAAGATCTCAAGATTAAAACATGTCTTGATTAGTGATGTTCTATCAATAGCATCGAAGAAATGTTTATCATCCCTGACATCGAACCAACTTATATACTTCAAGAAAGGCAGCTCACTTACGATAAATGCTTCCAATTCCTTTTTAGAGGCCCTGCTTTGATAATTATCCTCGGTATCTATGGCAAACTTTGTAAATCCAGACCCACGTGTGATAAAGTATAACTTATTATTATATCTAAGATCCACACGTATTTGGCAAGGTTTGGTATTACCATCAGCATCAATTCTCCTATTATGTCTGGACATAAGTCTATCTCCTACAAGGCCCACAATTAAGGCACTTATAATAGAAGACTTTCCATGACCGTTATCTCCAGAGAAGAACGTAACAGAGTTAGTCTCAGAGAAGTCCAATGTCATTTCCTCGATGGATCGGAAATTTTCAACATGCAGCCTAAGCAGCTTAAAGTCGAATGATACAGGTACTGGTGCCTGCGTCATATCTACTTTGGCATAAATGTCTTCTACATTCTGCTCCTTAACGATTCGACTTATTTCGTCATAAATAGAATTAGTAATATCAAACTTCAGTGATACAGCTTTGGAGGAGGTTTTGAATTTATCCTTCTCAGCCATAGTCTGTAAGTACTGAGTTGTATCTTTCAGCTTCAGGAATTGCGCCATATTAATCCTCGATTACCTCTGCATCCTCAATTTTTTCATCGCTTTCAGAAGGAACACTACCTGTAGTGTTTTCTGTTTCTACAGGTATGTCATTCTCATCACCTTCTGTGCCTACATAAAACCCCCTTGATTTGGCCCGTTCTTCTTCAGACAACTTAGGATTTATCTCCTCACCATTTGCACCAAAGATATGCAGGAAATCACCTTCAGCATCAAGTACATCACTAAAGTCGCAACCCATGTACTCACCAATGTCTAGCAGGATCTTCTTCCAGCCCTCACGTGCGCTGGCAGTATAAGGTATTGATACACCTGGGTCATCTGCATCGGCACAAATCTTTATCAGATATGGATGTTCATCCGGTGCATCAATATTAACCGGCACCATAACACTCAGGATTTTGTTTTTAACGTTTGCAACGGCATCAAGGTAGTTCAGAGCTATTTTATAGTTCTTGATATCCTCATCGCTCATCAAACTAATATTGTTTATAATCTGATCTAATGTCATACTTACTCCTATGCATGCTCATATTTTCCACATGGGGATAGTTCTATACATTTATTCAATCCATTTACTTCACAATTAGGTACTGCAAGATTACCCATTTCCATAATCAATGCCATATCTGATATGCTATCACATTGCTCAAATCCAGGCATATGATTAAACTCACGTAAATACTTAACCCATTGATTTACTATGTACCGCGTATTGTCCTCAGTCCTCATACACAACCTCTTATGTGTCATCCATAAGAACGACTCCGGTGTATAGATAAACTTACACCACTTAGGTTCATGTGGGTCTGACGATCGCGGCTTACCTGTCCAATCAGGTCTACTGCTTTGTACGTACGGCTGCGGACTAAATGACGTATGACGTACGAGCTGCATTGCCACACTTCTAGGAATCATATCCGTTATAGTGAAGTGGATCATACGTATTGTTGAATGCATTGCTATGAGCTGCTTTCTCCAATACTTATTCCAATCGCTTGGAGTATGGTAGATATTCATCGGACATTCTTTTACAACACATCGCGACTTATCCTTATCATTGCTATCCTGACAAGTACATTTCTTATAATCATGATCCATACAATAATCACTTGGATCTAATATGAGTCCTTGCGTAGTCTTACATGCGGATCTATAGTCCCAGTATGCGTTTTTGTTAAGTATTTCTATTTTGAAATTATCTAATGTGTAATCCATATTACCTCATCTTATCTTGGACTCATCTGATTAGCCAATGTCTTAGAAATGATGTCTATCGCCTTACTATCGTGATTATCGAAAGTCACCTTATTCTCAGTAGGCTTCTTAATCACTGCGTAAATGTATTTGTATGGCACAATTACGAACTTATTATCAGGATCACCATAGTCAATTTCAGTACTATGAGCTACGTTATAAATAATTCGTGCACCTTCATACAATTCGTTCTTAACGTCTTCAGGAACGTCTGGACCAACTGACATAACTTTAGCCTCAATATTTACTGTGTTTGCTGCTGATGATGGCAGAACAAATCCGGCTGCAGTTTTGATCTCATTTTTTGTTGTAACCTGGCCAACAACATTATCGCCTAAAACTTTTAACAAATCTAACATAAAATGCTCCTTAAAAAATATTATCACAATCATCCTCAGATCTATCACATCTAAGGCTTCTCTCTTTTTGTACAATCCACTTGTCCAGGAACCCGAGCGCCCTTCCAAAATACCGGAATGTCTTCTTAAGTTCACATGGTCCCTCGACGGCAGCAATGTAATTGAATGACTGAGTATCCCAGAATACTACCAGGGAGAAATCACCGATGTATTTCATGGCACATATTCTTTCCTTCGTATCTTCCTTGAGCTCATTATGATCAACATCTACAATATTCCAGCCGTTAATTAGTATCATGCTCATCACCTCCACTCGTAAGACTAAACATGGTCTTTAATTTATCAATTACATCCATGTGCCCCAACTCATGAAAGTTGGTATGTTGAAATTGGTTGCTCTTCTTGTATCCCTTAATGGCACTGAATGCCTTATGCAGATCAAGCTTTCTTCTTTTATCCCCATTTCTTACAGTGAGTTTGTCCTGACGAACACCATCATCAGTATTTCCCTGCGTCTTTCTTATGAATCCGTTTGGTTTGCGTTTGCCCATCTTAGACTTAAAGAAATCCAATTTATGGAATCTTCCTTCAGGATTCATATCACTTTCAGCTCTTTTACCGATATCTACATTCTTACTTGGTGCTTCAGTATCATTGTGTTTAAAATCGCGAGTAGATTTGTTATACGAAGATACTTTCCCATTTATGTTTGACATGCTTGATACCGTAGAGCTGCTCTGTACTGTAGTTTTCATACACATCACCTCAAGCGAACGTATCAACAAGATCTAATTTTGGTTGGTCATTATGTAAGTATATTCTAAAAAACGGCAAATCCTCTGTTTTAGTATCTCCCCACTTCCCAAGGAATAAAGGTTTGAAACTTTTGGAATATACATACCATTTATCATTAACGAATAAATAAATAAACTCACGATCCAATTCGAGCACCTGATCTTTGTAATCATCAGAACTACAGAACACCTGGACATCCTCTTCTGTTTCAGCGATGTACTTCAGAGTATAATCCAAGGCATCTCTATATGTCACTACATTAGTCAACAACTCGTAGCCCAATCCTTCAAGATAAGCGTCACAGTGAACATAGATGCTATAAATTGATCCATTGCTATCTACAAAACCAAACTCACCTCGTGTACTCATTTATCTTCCTCCGCATATTTATTCTCGATTGTCCATGTACAAGTATCCCCTGTATCCATCGAGAATAACGTACGACCTATGTTATTATACAGCTCTACGCCGCCTCGACTGTTCAACAGTTTCTGTAAATCAAAGTTAAAAAATGCATGTTGAAAAATAAGTTTTGCAGTCTTTAACGGGTCGATATAAATATTTTCAAGGATTAACTTAACACCATAATGATTTATTGTCGGGTTAGTATCTGACATTGTAAGTTTTACATGATCGCCAACTTTTATATTTGCATCTGTTGCGATATCAAAGTGACCAAAGTTATTTTCAATTACCCAACAGTTATTTATGTTGGCCATTACGGTCCCTTCAAAGGTTATCTCAGGAGTTTGATTCATCATTTGTTACCTTCTTTTTGTTACTAGATTTTTTTGCTTTCTGTAGCTTCTTATTCTGAACAACCAACTTACTTGGCACAAAACCATTACGTACCAATTCAGTTGCGACTGCGTTAATCATTTGCTCTGTGTATGGAAAGTTATCCCGCGGACATACGCCCATTGCTGCCCACATAATATGAATCATCTCATGCAGCAGAGTTACTTCCTTCTGCGAGTCCGGCTGATTCACATTTATCCAAATTTTCCCAGTTACAACCTCGCTCCTACCATAACAATCCTCAGATAGCTGGTTCGATACAATCACATCGTACTTTGAACCATAAATATTGACAGCGCCCAAAAGAACTTCATTTGCTTGCTTCACGTTTAGCCTCCTTATCTAATAAGAATTGAATAGCTCTTTCATGTCTATTCACCACATCTATTATTTGCGATATGGTTTCAGATATGTTTTTTAGATCGGTACTAAATGATGTAAACTGATTATTTAGCGTGTCAAGAAACTCCTGACTAAATGAGTCCGGAACATTCACAGTCTTAGGTTTATTAATGACGGCCCTCTTAGCTTTTCCACTGTCTAAATACTTAATTTCACTCATAATACCCACCATAAAATCAGGCCTAGATGGAATCGAACCACCGTAACGAGGACCAAAACCTCATGCTCTGCCATTGAGCTATAGGCCCATGCCTAGCAAATCAGTGCAACGCACAATCTGCTAGTCCATGTTTTAGAATTAATCATAAAGGAGTAACAGATGTTTTTATATTAACATACTTTTTACCTATTGTCAAGCACTTTTTTATAAAAAAATACAAATTTTTACTTTTTTTCTTCAGACTCGTTTGTAGATTCTTCCTTTTCAGGCTCGTTAGATTCCTGTTTAGGAGATTCCTCAACGTTAGCCAGGATCTTGGTCTGCTGCTCCTTTTTCTGCTGTTCTTCCTTCCATCTCTTGGAATCTTTTAGACGTTTAAAGTAATCCAACCATTCTCCGCGGCTCTTTATCACCATGTCCTTAAGCTCAGCTTGGAACCTGTATGGGATCTCTCTAGTTACATTGGATTCTGCTGCACTCCATTTTACAGTATACTCATTAAGTAATACTCCCTGAGACTGATATAATGTAATATCGTATGCAGCAATTATCCATGTTGGAATACCCCACGGATCTTTGCAATCAATCGAATAGATAATCCGCGGCATCGTACTACTTTGTATTGTCATAAACTCCCTCAATAATTGGAAATCGTATACTCGAAACGTGTTTGCGCACCATTCTCATCAGGTCGGCCCACACCAAATTCTTTAATACGATAATCCTTGAACATTTCTTTTACTTTATCTTTTTCATTATCTCTGTCTCGTGCAGGGATTGTTATAAGAATCGATGCACCTTTATCATGTACCTTTTCTACAAAATCTTTGAACTCATCAAAGGACTGTGATGTGAATGGTTCTGTACAATAAGGCACTGATACATTCTTGAATTTCAATGATGGGTCGATGTCAAATATGTATGGAGGGTCCAGATATACAAACGTATCTTCATCGATACTAGACAAACAATTGTCATAACTTCCGGATGTAAACTTTACTGGCTTAAGAACCTTAGAGATCTCACGCAGTTCATCCATGTTCAACATAGGTTCTGTGACTGTTCTCTCATTCCATGCAGTTGTAAAGAATCCCTGTCTGTTAACTCGATAACTGCCGTCTTTACATGTTCTGTTAAGAAATATAAACAGAGCTGCGATATCGATGTCATCCAGCTCATCGATCTTTCCATTCAGTACCTCGTTATAAGCCTTTCGCTTATTATAATACATGTTCTTCTGTCCATCTTCTTGACTTGCAGCTTCGATGTATTCTTTCTCGAGTTCCAAATAGCGTTCAATAACATCATCGCAGTTATCACGCACTTGCTCAAATGTATTAATCAATTCTTTATTAATATCATTGGCGATAATGTTCTTAACCTGGTATTTCGTAATAATGTCCATCATTACCACGCCTGACCCCAAGAAGGGCTCTACGTATGTTGTAAACGGTCTTCTAGGATAGTTCCTGGCAATATATGACATGTTTCTGCTCTTTCCGCCTGTCCAATAGATAAACGGTCTCAATCTTTTCGGTTTCTGGTTTTGATCTTGTTCCATTACTTTTTTCCAAACACAAAGGATATTCATTAAATTTGGTTTTTCGGCTCCGTTGGTTGCTCATTTATTGATTGCTTGGATGTAAACCATTCAGCATAGTCAATATTCTTTACTTTAAAAGAGAATTCTTGTTTGAGTCCCCTGACTACAATACCCTCATGCTGGAAGTAGTCTTTCCATAACTTTTTACTGGATAACTTAGACGGATCATCAATCTCAAATGTTTGAACTGATATGCCATCTGATACCCAATACTGATTACGTGCGATCGCCTCAGCACTCGCAATATCCGGCATAATATCTTTCAACTTCATGCCTGTATATTGTGGTAACTCAGGTACTAATGTAATTCCAGGTACTTGCTTCTCTATGTCTTTCATCTCATACCAATCTAAGTACCTGCATTTAATAAGATCGTACATGTTGAATACATAGAAACGCAGCCTATCGAATCCATAGATATTCTTCTGGATACCTGGTCCTACTAATTCACCTTGGAGAAGTAAATGCATACATAATGAATTACCTATCGAACGTAAAATATCTTCTAAATTGTTGTCCTTAGCGTATTTACAATATGTGTTCTCAGTATAGTTCGGATACATTAGGTTTCTCGAACAACACATTAACTTACCATCAGTAATGAAGTAAGTTGCACTTTGTCCCTCCATTTTAGCAGTAACGTAAACTTCGGTATCAGCATTCCAGACCAATTTTTTAGGTGTATTCTGAATTGAGCTCTCATCCGTCTTATCAACAATGTTAGTCGGGAAATCAAGATATGGTACTTTCTTGAATTTAAGTTGTATTTTCTTGATGAATCGAATTAATGGTCGAAGTATCTTTACTCGACGATACAACCAATTCAGGATACTTTTGTCTTTCTGTGGTGTAGCATCCTCCATGGGTTCATACTTCGTTACCCCCAGAAACTTTGTTACGTCATCTCCCTGCCTGAATCCTACCATACGTGGAGGTAGTTCTGATAATCGTAATACCAATCCCCAGCTCTTATGTCCGGCCATCTTCATCACACGTATACGTAATTTATCCAATGACGGGACATAACATCTCTTACGCAGCCAATCATATCTGTCAATGTTAGGCAATAATGAATCGGCCTCTATCCAACATACCAAATCACCCTGCTTAATGTCAATAGGTACAATTGCAGTATATGCATTGTCTTCAAACGTCGCTAATTGAATTCTGTCGTAATCAGGTATACGTTCCACGGACTTTATTTTTACAATCTTTGCCATATCTCTCATAAAATGCTCCTTAAGTTTCAAAAACGTGAGACCATAAAGGTCCCACGCTGGGAGAGGTATAATAAATGAAGATTTATTTTCCTTAAATTAATACCCCAGGTTGAATTGACTTAGCCTTATCAGGAAGTTCAGCAACCAGTGATGATGTTGTAAGTAACATCCCTGCTACCGATGCCCCATTCTTCAAGGCTGACGTTAACACCAATGCTGGCTCAATTACGCCTGCTTCGAGCATGTTTTCATACTCAAGTGTAGCAGCATTGAAACCTGTGTATTCATCGCAGGTCATAACCTTATCAAGTACTGTCTGACCATTCATGCCGGCATTCTCTGCTATCTGTACCAGAATCGATCCGCATGCTTCCTTGACAAGCTTAACACCCAAAAGCATGTCCTTATCTGTGATCTCAGTATTATCGAGGAGTTCGTCAAGAACATGCGCCGTACTCAACAATGTCACACCACCTCCTACTACGACACCTTTATCAATAGCTGCCTTTGTAGCAAGAAGCGCATCCTCTGCTCGATACTTCTTTTCCTTAAGTTCAGGCTCAGTACTTGCACCCAACTTAACAACAGAAATACCGGAGATCAACTTAGCCAATCGTTCCTTCAGATCTTCTTTATCTGAATCACTCTCAGCTGCTTCGATGTCATTCCGGATCTTAGCAATACGTGCGTCCTTAGCATCCTGTGTACCGTAACCACCAATAATAGTAGTAGAATCCTTCTTGATAGTAACCTTCTCAGCTCTTCCAAGATGATCCAATGTCACACGATCCAGTTGATGTCCAAGGCTCTCAGAAATCAATGTACCACCTGTAATTGCTGCAAGATCCTGCAATGTTTCCCGTCGCTTGTCTCCATAGTACGGAGCTTTAACCGCACAGATCTTAACACCCTGCTGCAAGATATTCATGATAACAGTTGAAAGAGCTTCACCTTCAAAGTTCTCACATATAATCAAGAGCGGCTTATTTACCTGAAGTACTTTCTCAAGTATCGGCAAAAGTCCAGGTCGAACCTGTGATATAGTTTTATCGTAAATAAGAATGAACGGATCTTCAAACTCAATAATTTCGTTCTCAGCTCGTGCAGCCAGGTACGGTGAAATGTAACCATGATTGAACTGCATACCCTTAACAACTTCCACCTTGCTTACTGATGTTCTTGAATCCTCGATTGATACGACGCCATCCTTACCAATCTTCTCGAATGCTTCAGCAATGAGTCCACCGAGGTCCGGATCATTATTAGCTGCTATTGTTGCAACTTTAAGTATCTGATCATTCTCCTCAACCTTGATTGCCTTCTCATTGATTGCATCGACTAATGTATCGACTGCTTTATTGATACCACGTTTGAGCGACATTGGGTTAGCACCTGCGGCGATCAACTTTAGTCCGTTTACAATGATCGAACGTGCAATGACCAATGTAGATGTAGTTCCGTCACCTACTTTGTTTGTCTGCTGACTTGCTTCGTTGAGAATAGACATTACTGTATTCTCGAACTGATCTTTCAATGAAATACTTTTTGAAATCGTAGCACCATCATTTGTGATTTCTGCCCACAAATTCGGTCTCTGAAGAGCAACATTCTGACCACGTGGTCCTAATGTCGAAGCTACAACGTCTACGATTTTTTCTGTTGTACGCTTAATGACATCACGTGCATCTTGTCCAATTTTAATTTGCTTTGCCATTAAAGGCCTCCTTTAGCTTTATAAATATATAACACTACATATAGTGTTTGTACCAAAATAAAAAAAGGCAGGTAGGTTAAAAGATTATATTGCTGCACTTAGTTTTAGATTTTGCATATGATTGGTTTTTGCTGCCCTAATCTATAGTCCTTATATTTGGAGAGGACCCTTACCTGCCTAAAATTTCAAAAAACAAGACCTGTAGGTTAAAAAGAATCTTAGATATTACGGCTTTGATCATGAGGACGCTCATTCAATAAGTTCTTTTATTTTTAGAAGAACCCTTACAGGTCTAAAATTTCAAATAACAGACGAGGATCCGTATTTATGCACTCCATTTTATGTGCCTTTTCATCCAGATATTTACCGGTAAATATCTGACACCTTGGGCGGATTATGGAAGCTCCGTTGTGCACTTGAAGCCTCCGCGCTTTCTTCGCTACATCCTCGTCATAATTAGCGGGGCCGAGACTCGAACTCGGACTCCTAGCTTATGAGACTAGGCGGGTGCCATTCCCACACCCCGCGTCGTTTGCACGGTGATGGATTCGAACCACCGTACCCCGAAGGGATCAGATTTACAGTCTGACGCCATTAACCACTCGGCCAACCGTGCATTTATTCGTCACGGACGGGACTCGAACCCGTGATCCCTGGCTTGACAGGCCAGTGCATTAACCAACTATGCTACCATGACAAATGTCCGATGGTCTAGTACCTTAGGGCGCTCGTTTTACACACACCCGCTCGCAAGGTCTGGGCTATATGGCAGCCATTAGTTTTTCTGCTGCCGCCTTTAATGTCAGCATGGGCTGAGGGTAGGACCCATCTGCTGGCCTTGGTGGTCCACGACAAGAGGACTTTCCCCTTAAATCGCTGCTTATTCAGCAATCCCACTTAAAGTCTCCTTTGTTCTTTACGCCGATCCTACTTCAACTAGAATTTTCGGTGTCCGGCTTGGTCGGAGCATACCATATTCGGAGTGGCCAGAATCGAACTGACATAACCCAGTACCCAAAACTGGTGGACAACCATTGTCCCACACTCCGTAGATCCCTACTCACTTCCAGCTTCGAAGCTCTTCGTTCCGATTTGTCCTAAGTCACCGCACCGGATTATAGGCCCGGGGGTGACTAGAGGAAGGGATTATATAACGTCCCGTCAAATCAGCATAGACATTGTGGGAGACAGGACTTGAACCCGCACATTCTTACGAACGGGAGACTCTAATTCTCCTGTGTCTACCATTCCACCACTCCCACGTAATACCTGACAGAACCAAACAGGACTGTCAGGCTGGAGAAATAAATAAATTTTTTTTCAATATCCTAAAAACATATTTTAGGATTTACCAAAACAAATCAAAGAGCTAATCACAATCATAAGATAACATATTTTTTACATCTTGTCAAGTACTTTTTGCAAAAATTTTTAATTTTTTTTAATTTTCCCAAATATCGCTATCTTTTTTGAACGGCCCCAGGTAAAACGTCATGGCCGTATCATAGTCGAACCCAAGCCATACGTTAGTCGGATCGTTGAGCCGCACTCTTGGCTTAACTTTGCCAGTATACGGCTCATGGTAATCAAACATTCCGTAGTCACCTACGTTCAAAAAGTCATACACGAAGTCACCCTTCTTAGGTATCAATTCACCATTCGGGATGTAGTATAACGTTTTAAACTCAAATCCTTCATGCACATCTCGAGGTACAGCACCGGATTCATGTACTCGCCTGAATGTAAGATTTGTAACCTGTCCAATGTTGGGAGGATTACGTTTCATCATGACTTACCCCTATAGCTAAACGTTGGTACCACGCCCTCAGTAGAATCCATAACATCAGGTGGATCCATCTCATCTTTGTACAATACATCATATGAACGTTGTGTAAGGTTATACTTGTTATAACGTTGGATCTTAGTTTCGTCCTGACGTCGTACACTCTTATTACGTGACGGCTTACCTACAGGCAGATCCTTTGACGGGAAATTACCCATAAGCGGCAGCCTCTTCATATACTCTATCGTCATACTTTCGTTCAAACCTATCAACTTAGGATCCGTAGCATCAAACTCATACGTATAGAACGTACATTGGTGCAAATGTTGATCTGAGTTGACCGGATTGTGTGCGATAACATACTGCTCATGTGAAATGATTTGCTCAGGTGTAGCGTAAGGTCCGTATACACCATACTTTAGGCCGCCTTTGTTCTTAATTGCACTCTCGAACAACCACCATGCCGGACTCATACCATCCTCACCTGGGTGCTGAAATACGAGGATAGCATGTGTGTAGTAATGCAACCCTCCGATCCATGCTGATATGAAGAATGTACGAAACGGAACGTCAGGGTAGTGCTGCTTAAAGTGATTTGCTTCAGCAATAACAAAATCCCATGAATTTCCTGACTTATCTTCCTCGAACTGCATAGGGCTTTTATTGTAGTGTACGTACTTCGGATCTGAATTAAACTCAAAAAGATTTAACTTATCATTGTAATCCAGAATATCTTTAAATAACGTTTTCATGTGTCTTCAACCTCTTTCAATAACCATTTTTCTCTTTGAAACACAAACACAAAGGTTCGTCTCTTAAAATTCTTTCTATGCTCACCTAATATAATCAGTTCCATACGTTTAGCATCAAGCATGTATCCCTCCATCATGTAACCACCACCTTCACGCTCAGGCCTTACGACATACGTAAAGTAATCACGTGGGGACGTAAGTGGTATAAACATCGATGCTCTACTCAAGAACTGAATGTCAGATACCTGTTTCTGCAGCTCGTCTGACAAACTATTATACCAGTCTTCATACCGGTCGCCGCTTATATTAGATTCATACATTGCTAACACACTTCTGGCTAACCCCATCTCACTATCGAGACTTAGGTTGCTTGAGCAGGTTAATGCAACAATGAACAGCAGCACTAACACATTTATTAACTTTTTCATTTTTCCTCTTCTCGGCTAGTCACCAAATATTTGCGTCAGGATCAATAATTTTTGCGCCATTGTCGATAGGTAAGTACAACCTTCTCGGCAGGTCCTCAGTGTAAAGAGACGGTTGTATGTGAAGCGTATCATATCTTGAGCCCATAAACATCTCTCCTGCAAACCCGTCGTTAATAGTATCATCAAAAGCATAGCTAACCCGTAAAGGCGTCTTACATGCCGTATTGAGAACACTAAGGCAAAAGTATACATGTCTCCCTATTTCTTCACCACGCATATTATCCTACTCTTAGCGCTAATCCTACAAAATACGCAACCAGGCCTATTATCAAAGATCCTATCGTAATTACGTACTTCATGTATTTCTGATGTACATCCCACAAAGTTTTACAATCAACAATATTTGTACCTTGTACCCAAATTGAGAACATTACCATAAATATTCCCGCAAACATTAATACCATATCCATATCAATCTCCATAAATATACGCATAACATTTGTATTCATAGTCATCGAAGTATTCCAGAACTCCAATAGTATACAGACATGCTTCCAGACTCGATACTGTTTCTTCGATCTCATCATCCAGGTACGCATACTCTGACATGACGTTATTCTTGGCTTTATCATTAAGAGCCAGGTACTTAAGAGAAGACGTGATTTGCTTCATCTGTGCTTTCTTTTGCATTAACGTATCGTAATTATCTCGATACTTCTTGACCAAATCTCTGAAGGTTCGGACGCTATAAAAGTGTCCACCTCGAGATTTAAGAACCGGCTCGACAATAACTACAAAATCAGACTTGACACTCTTAATTCGTTCATAGTAATCAACTTCACCCTTGTCCTTGATCGCTTTAAGATATTCATTACGTGAGTCAGCATCACGTTTAATCATGTATGCCTCTCCGTAGTTATAATCGTTTACTTTCTCCAACATGCGCTGCTCTATGTCCTCGACCCTATATGTACCTACGTAGTCGTATGATGTATACTTATCAATGACCTCATAGGCTGACTCAGGTAGGTTTTCAGACTCAATGTCATCACATAACATACATCGTGTATCACATAGATTCTTCAAAAACCATGCTTCCTGTATATCGGATAGGACTTTACACTCTTTAGTTTTTTCATCATAGGCTACAACACCCATAAACATTGACCAACTCATAATTCACCTCACATTTTTCAGGAATTTTCACATTTTCAGGAAATATTTATAACCTCAGGAAATCCTTTATTATTTCTTTTTCAGCCTGGCTTAACTCTTCCTGGGCAATATCACTATCATCAACACTAATAATAGATCTAAGATACTGCCTTATCTTATCTCTAAGCTGTGTCAGACATGATGTACATATCTTTATTACATCCGGATTACAATCGATACCCAGAGGATTTTCAATCTTAATCCAATGTGCCAGAACATCACGTTTACCGCAGCAGTCACATCCTTTTACCTTCGCCTCAGTAATTACGATTGCCATCTTAAACCCCGTCATTTACATAATAATCACCTGCAATCACACCGCACTTCTTCCCACTGACAAAAACATATTCCTCGAACAGTGTATTCAACGTTACAGCCTTACCTGATCCGAGTCTTACTTCATCAATGGTTGGAAGGAATTCGGTTATCATGTTTATACTACCGTCTTTTGTACATTTAACCCATATTGTAGGGAAACCGCCATATAGTCCTTCCATGCTTCCCTTGAACGAATCAATCAGCTCTTGCGTACTAGTATAAGGTCTTTCATCATCAGGATCGGTACGCGATATAAGATAGGCCAATGCATAAGACTTCATACCGCTCACGGTAAACCTTCGCTCCTTATGGTATGACTCAACGTCTACTACAGTTACAGTATTTTTATTTAAAAAGTTCTCTTGCAGCTCCTTAAATGTATTACCTACACACACAATATCCCCTATTTCAATACCATCTGCATTCACACAAGTATAGACTAACTTCGGATCTGCATAATCTTTCCAGTACTTGTCCATGAGTAAGGTATCCATGTTGTCCCCCTTAATATCTCCACATTCTCAATGCTGCATCAAAGTGTGGTTCATTACTTGACTTAGCATACTCATCACCGGTAGCATGTCCTGCACTACATACAAACGCCCTACAATAAGCATAAGGTGATCCTAATGTACTTGATAAATCAATTACCTCACTCGGATTAGCTGTGTATGATGGCTTCTCATTAGGGTAAAACCTGTAGTACATCGGATCAGTCTCAGGTCTGTGCCACTCATACAACTTATACCCGTCTTTGGTGTATGATGTACATATGCCCATAGGATTGTACTTAAGTCGGACTAATCCCGTACTTGGGTCCTTCTCATATGGGTCCTTAAGATAGGCATCACGATTGGCCTGCCATTGTTCAATCTTCTCGTTCGTAGGTGATGATGTATCTGGCCTACCATTCTCATCGGTGTAGTACCCATCTACGATCCTAACTTCAGAATCACTTGTATCATTCATTCCGAATATTGCACTCTTAAGTGCATGAAATATAGATTTGATCTTCAAAACGTACTCCTTTTTGTTGGTATTTCGAAATCATTATAACATACTTTTTCAGACATGTCAAGCACTTTTTTCAAAAATTTATAAAAAATATGCAAAAATTACAAAAATCCTAAAAATGCTCAAAATAGGGCAACTTCGTTGACTGTACAGCAAAGCTGCCATAGGCCCGTAGAGAGAAAAATATGCCAAAACGTATAATTTTATCAAAATCGATACAACATGCGTTCTAGGGGCCTCTACGATGCTCTACGAGCGTGTTTTGCATCTGTCCATGATTTATCAGGGGCCTTCGGACTCCTGTGCCGCAAGCGAGGCTTCAGCTTTTTGAGGTCCAAACAGGTGCATCAGGGATAAATGCACAGTTGTTATATGCTCTTATCCACCCCTTGCTGTAATCGGCATGATATGTTCTATCACAATACCATGCAGTACACCATTCCCCAAAGAATCGCTGATTTGGTGAAAGATCATATAAGCTCTTTATTTCATCATAATCATTGCTGCCTTTCCACCAGTACATACGTTTTCGCTTATAGATATAGCCAATACCTCTGTGTTTTACATTTTTCGTCCCCATTTTACACCTCCTTACGTCTTGTGTTACAGTCTCTTTTACGACTCTTTCGTCCATATTTCAGACTCCTGATCAAATGCACAGAAACAATCGGTCATAAGGTGCTGACTAGAGTGCCTTACATACATATCTCTCTCCTCAAAGAATGCACAACCATATTCCCAAAAGAACCTGTCGTATTTTGGTCCAAGATTATACAGACATTTGGTGTTATATCTTGTCCAACATCTGTACCCACATTCTGCCCAACGTTTGTATACATGTCCTACGCCCATATGTTTTGCCATAAGTACCTCCGATGATGTCATAATAACATATGGACGAACGTTTGTCAAGAGAAATGTGTGAGGATTTGTGCGTCAGCCTAATATTATTAAATTTTTTAAGGTAGTAGTAGAAGTAGTAGGGGTTGGCACGTTCTGATAATAAGTCCCCAAAGTGATTTTACTAAAGCATTTCGTTGAAAGAAATTAGGTATGCTTTTCTGGTTGTCAATCGCTGAAAAAAGTAGAACAACGTTAAGTACTGACGTAGCAATGATTTATGACGTAAAAATTATTAACAGATATACGTTAATAATCCTGTCGAAAATTAACTGAATTACTGACAGTATTGACAGGTATATACGTAAGTACTGACTTTATAAGCAGAAAACAAGCAAAGTATAAGCAATGTATTGACAAGTCCCTGACAACCATATATACGTTAATTTTAGGAACAAATATTGAAAAAAGGTCTTAAGATTGAAATATTGTTGAAATAAAAATTATGAGATATTTTCGGAGATTTTGCTTGACATTATGGCATGCTTATGTTATAATAAATAGATTCTATAGGTATGTGGAGGCAAATATGGAGATAATGTCTAATTATGAATTCATACGTAGGGCTAAAGCTATTAATGGTGAAAGATATGATTTTACAAAGACGAGGTTTACAGATTCAAAGCATAAAATTACATGCACCTGTAATAATTGTGGTAAAACTCTGGAGCTTAGACCGGCCCGTTTATTGGCTGGTATAGGTTGTAAAGAATGTTATGGATTGACTTATCTGACGAAAGAATCATTTATTGCTCGCTCTAAGGCTATTTACGGTGATCGGAGGTTTGATTATTCTCAGGTTGATTATCACAACTATCATGTCCTGGTCAAGATTAAATGTAATGAATGTGGGAAGACATTCATGCGGCAGCCAAGTATGCATCTGGATGATCATGACTGCCCGTATTGTGCTGCTTCCGAAGGTGTCAAGAAAATCTGGGACTTTCTTGATCGATATTCCTTGGAATTTGAACGAGAAAAATCATTTCCGGATCTTAAGTATAAGGGATTATTAAGATATGATTTCTATATTCCAAGTAAGAATGCGATAATCGAATATCATGGTGAACTCCATTACAGACGAGGGTTCGGACAAACAGAATCAGAATTCGAGAAAAAACAGGAGAAAGATCACATAAAATCCGAGTATGCAAAGAATAACGATTTGAAGTACATCGTGATTCCGTATTACAAGTTGAATAATTGGGATAAAACTGTTGAGATGCTCAAGCGAGAACTGGAGCTGCCGGATCATGTAGAGGAGCATATTGATGTACCTGATAATGATGTTGTCCAATCTCTAATGGATTTGGATCATTTCGCACTTAATCTTGAGAACCACTTACGTCAAGTACATGACGGACTTGACGGCTTAGGTTACGACATATGGTCATGCCCGAATGACTTGAAGATCGAAGGTTTACGGGACTTGTTGAATATCGAAGACCTGGTCGAGAAACTGGGTACTAAATTACGTAAGTACTGCAGGGAGACGCAGTTATGATATATGGCACAGTACGTCCGTTCGATCCTGAGGACATGTATGCAGATCAGATACAGGTCGAAGATGTAAAACCGGTACATCCAAAAATAATTCTGGAAGCAGGTACGCACGCAGGTTGGAACGTACATGATAAGTTCTTAAACTTTACATTACCCATAGAGAAGAATCCAATGTATGTCATAGACGTAAAGCCGGAACCGTACCTGAATTCCGAGTATAATATTGTGCGTACGGCATCTCCATACCTAAATCGGCAACCCGGGTCAGTAACAGCGAGTCGTGGCAATGACGTACGTACATTCATCAGACCCACAGGAGACATGCGTACGTTCGCACGTATACTGGACACGGAGAAGTTTGCGGAATTCAAGAAGGATCCGAGAGGTTTTGTACTCTCAGGAAAAATGACGAAAAAAGTATTCACGTGTCGTCTGCTTGAGGAACTGATAGTAACCCCACGTAAGGGATTATATCAGTATCCACCCCAGAACTACCATCTCATCTCACCATACGGAGGAGGTAAGACCACTGCAGCACTGGAATACATCATCAAACATCGGCACATGGGTATAATATACGTCACGGATAACATGGAGGAATGGGAGAATAGAGTACGACCATTTTTCCGGGATAACGGTATAATGTGCGAGATGAATGTGCTCAAAAGATCGGCAGATGTGAATGTTATGGACATATGGCACTACATGCTGTTTGACCAGGCTAATCCGGAATACTGGTGCCTGCGTTGGCCTCTCGTATTCCTTGACGTGAATTACATGCCACTCATTACACCAATCATAAGGTACGAATTTCTGGATAAAATAGAGATATTCCTGAATAATATGGGATTAACGTACGGAATCTACGGTTATGAGTACCATCCTGAGGATATACAGCGAGAATTGGACCTGGCAATCTATAATAAGGGGAAGAGGAAGAAGAATAGAATACAATTTAAGTCGAAGTATGAGGTATATGATCCTGACGTAAACTGTAATATGTCACGATTCATGGATTACATCATCAGGGAACTTACGTGGGATGATATACTCGGAATAGAAAGTACATCGAGTGAGGAAGGTGCAAAGATACTTGAGACCTTAAAGTCGATACAGCCTCAAACCGGCATCACAGACAGCAATATGGAGGACGATAACCGCACCTACATAGACCATAAGTACTGGTTCCGAGGTCTGGCATACGCATTGGCACATAAATCAGCCATGATAGCCACACCTCCGTTCCTGCTTAAGGAGAGAAAGAAGGCGCTGTGTATGCACCCTATGAACCCCTACTTCAATCACATGTATCAGAGCAACGTATGGTTATGCTCTGAATATGGGGCAGACTTCATACAGGAGACCTTCGCACCATATTCCGCACGTTTTCTCATAGGTGCGGATAAGTTCATGGATAACGTCATAGGACACGTTGACGTGAATAAGTTTTACGTGAAGAGGTGGGGTAAGGTCGGCATAAGTATACCTGAGTTTAAGGACCATCTTCGTACTACGGGCCGTCTCATATGTATGCAGAGAGAACTAAGGGAGGCCGGGAATAAGGCTCGAAGGGATAGCGGAGATCTGTCGGTATCAAGATCGCAAATGGCACAGATGGTAACATGGCTGGATCATTGGCCCTCTAATGCGATCGAGGGTATCTTTAAGAATATTATAAGCACTCAGGGATTATCACCAAGTCTGCTGCACGATAAACCGGAGAACATTATCGACTCCTTAATGCGAAGGGTGGATATAAACGGTTATCGATATGTGAGGATTGCCGTGAAGAATGATATGTATCGGGAAATATTTGAGGCATGGCTGCTGAGGAAGATCGAGAAGATGCCATATGAGGCCAGACCTGAGTATGAAGTGGTGGACTATTCCTGCATACGTAAGGCTCAGGGAGAAAAATGGGTCCCACGTCTGGTCATATGTGTGGATATGGATCTGATGGACTTGAATCACGGCGGCTTTTACAGGTTGTTAGTAGCTGACTTTTTTAATAAGACTAACTCGGCAAGAGATGATCAGGTACGATGTGATCTGCAGGTGTTGAAGATGTGTATGGAACAGGGATATGCAAGGATGAAACGTCAGATCGACTTGGGTGGCCAATGTCGTCAGGATCGTACTGATGTGGTGTACGTACTCGGAACTACGGAATGGAGCTACGTCAAGAATAAGCTCGGTATGAGTGTGGATCATATAGTGAACCTCGATCCTATCCCTATGAGATCCGCTTCGGCAGCCAAGGCTACCTCATCGGAGAGTGGTAAATCACTGATAAATACCTAGCACTCTCGTAGAGCATCATAGAGGCCCCTAGCGGTTAACCCGGGAGCCTCTAGTGACAACTTTTAATGGGAATTGCAGCAGTAAGTCAGGGACAACTGCTTAACACGCTCATACAAGCACGTAGAGGCCCCTAGGACGCACGTAAATCAGAAATCGTATAATTTATTGATTTTGAGGGAAAATTGAATGTAGGCCCTTTCTCGTGCAAATGGCAGACCCTCGCGGAACTGCCCCGTCTCGCAGGGGCTCGTCGGCAAGGAGGATAGATATGAATAATGACATCATGGATTTGATAGACGATTTTGGGAAAGGTTTGGAAATGGTGGGTCGAGGTGATCAGAATGTGCGCTCACGTATGCCAACAATACAGGCCCGCTTCGCCCGTATGTTCATCGAGAATGGCTTCGATAAATATGACGAAAAAAAAGTCAAGACGTTACTCGGGCGTAAGTGGCGCATATGTCTGGAACTCTTAGGCGCCTTCATCGATGAGTATAAGTATCTGACCTCACGTAAGTACATAAGTGAGATATACGTCAGTACACACAGTCCGAACCTGACAGAGATATTCAAGAGTCCGGTTAATGTAAGTCGAGTCATAAAGTATGCGATGGATGTCGGACTCATAATGTGTACGGACGAAGTTTCAAGATTCGGTAAGGATGCTAAGGCTAGGATGTACATCTGGAATAAGAAGGCTCAGGATGCCATAACTAAGGTCATCGAAAGTAATGGGATCAACGTGGTGAAACAGGAACTTACGTTGGGAGTTAAGTCGGTGATGCAGGCAACTTCGTTGACGGTCAGCGGAGCTGTCTCGCAGGTCAGGAAGTGGATCCAGACGAATAAAGTACCAAAGTCAGTCAAGGATAAGGCAAAGGTCATAGCTGCCTCATCGTTCTCATGTCGAATATCAAGCAGACTACGTATCCCGAACAAGATTCATGGGAAGGCTGTAACTGAGGAGGATCTGATATACTACCTGAACGTACGTTATCCGCAGCTCAGAATCTATCAGGACTTGTGTGATGAATTAAATCAGACTTACATCGAGGATGACATCGGTAAAATTACGTTCGTTCCCTCATTCCATTGGTCAAGTTCACGAATGTACCTGTCAAAAATAGGCATACGTTCGTATAACAGATTATGTACGTTCGAGACTGATGAGAGAGATTTGTACCTGCGTAAACACTTGGGTGAGGATTATGTCGAGTATGATGTCAACGGATCTGTGTATAGACTTACGAAACTGATTAATGAGGGCGTATTTGAGCCGAACGATGGGCAAGACGTATATGCGGTAATGCTTGGATATGCTTCGCAAGATGCTTCGCATACTAAACTTACCCCTGAGAGACGTGATACCTACAAGAAGATACTCATGCGGCTCTACTTCGATTACCCACGTAAGGCCTTTAAGAATATGCGGGATATCTTTTCTCACGTTGACAGAACACGTCTCCCTGCGTATGAATCACTTCTGGCGCACTTAAGACAACGTATGATTCAATATACAGGACGTACGTTGGATTCAGAGGTGTTCCTACATGAGAGCTGCATCTACCTGGACTTCTATCATGAGTTGTGCAAACGTTACGGTAAGGTGTATCAGGTCTACGATTGCGTATTTTTGCGGCAGGATCCCAGTGTGAGCAGAGAAGAGATGTTGAAGCAAATCGGGGATGTGTTGCAGCAGTGTGGGTTAGCTTACTACGAACGATTCATTAAGCAGTTAAGTGGTGGCAAGTAAATTTATACTTAGCCCTTACAGCAGCCGGTAGCTCAGTAGTTGCTTCAGTTCCTTACGCAACCCTTACAGCAGCCGGGGATCCTTAACAATCCCCGGCGCTGCTATGTAGATCTTCTTGACCTTGGCTTGTTTTTTCTCTATGTTGGGATGGGAAAAGTTGGAGAAAGACAGTGGAAAGCAGGGGCCAGTGACAGAAGATTTGCAACAGGATAAAAACAGCATTACACTCTAATACGTTAATCCACTTACATCCCTAATCCAAGCCCTACTCCCTCCATTAGGTAACACATTCGAAAAAAAGTCACGTAGCTACGTTATTTACGCATCAAAATTTTTTGCAAATTTTTGAAGCAATTTTTGCCATTTTTTGCCCATTTTTTGGGATTTTTCCTGTTTTGAAACGCATGCTCTGTTCATATTCTGTTCTACATATTTTAATGATTTGTTCTACATTTTGGTGTTTATAGGCTCTGTTTGTCGCTGCAAGATGAACCTGGTCCTGACTGCTTTTTTACGCTCATCGGACCTACTTTTGACTCACTTTTGACTCACTTTTGACTCACGTTAGCCATACTTTTTAGGTATAGTAACCATACTTTTTAGGTATAAGTCGGTGGGAAATCATCCTTAAATGCATGGGGAAAAGTGGGCCTAAGTGGGAGTACGTGGGAGTATGTGGGAGAAAACGTTGGTGTAAGTGGGGATGAACGTCGGGATGTAGGTCGGATTTTGGACTAAAGTGGGAGTGAAGTGGTAAAAAGGGATTTTTCCCGAAGGACACCTTAGGCTTAAAAATATAGGCCTTTTTTCACTTATATCCGCACGTAAGTCCCGGACATACGTCTAACACGCTCTCAGATGCACGAGAAGGTACCTACAACGCACGCAAATCGGATTTTCGTATAATTATACCCCATGTTGCGCTACGGGCCTCCTACGTGCGTCTGGAAGCAAATCCGGAAGTTAGCAAATTTAACGCTCACCGGTGACGTTCGTGCGTATTTAAGTACCAAAGTTCGTGCGTAAGTTTGTGCCAACGTGCGTCTGAATCACGTCTAAATTACGTCTGAAGTACGTTTGAATTACGTCTAGACGTACGTAAAAAATGACGAAAAAAGATCCCTCACTAACGTTCGGGATCCGCTTCGGACTTGCGTCCTCAGCTGCAAAATGTCCTCTCACTTACGCAAGAGGACGCACGTCAAACCCACAACGTAGGTCTGACGTGTTGATCTATTTTTAATCCAAAAAGGTCATAAGTGCATCCATTCTGGAACCGGACGTCCTGACTTTACACAAGTATCACGTAAGCCAGAGAAGAAAAAATCATCCATTGCAGCATGAACATCCTCTTTGCTTACACCGAGATATGCGTACAGATCAAAGTCTGACTTAGGTTCCTTAGGTTCCTCTACGTAGGGAGCCATGTGACGCTCTACGTAGTTCGCACGTACAGTATTGCAAAGTGGAGCTTCAACACCCTCAGCCTTTGCAACATAACCAGCTGCCCATGCGTTGAGCAGCAAATCTCTGAGTTCATTTACTGTAATCTTTTTCATTCGTTGCCTCCTTAGTACTGTTTCTCTGCGATCTTAAGCAGTTTATCCACGGTTTCATACATATGTGCCATTCGATTAGCGCCACCGTTTCTATACGCCGTTTCCAACATTATCTTCAAGTTCTCTTTTGAAATAGTAATTTTTTCGCTCATCTTGTACCTCCTATGTAAGCGCATAATTTAGTCCGTATGTTTGTCCTAACGTTTGTGCACAAGTTTGCTACGTTAGGACTACATTCATGCCGCGACCTTAAGTCTGCGGCCAGGAGCAGTAAACTGCCCTGACGGTTTACGTACTCATGTTAATACGTTGGTCCTACTTGAGCACGTGAGTGTAGGACCAACGTTCGGATTAACGTTCGGATTAACTTCTGACCCAAGTAGGTATTTCTACCTTCTTGTATTCTGTATCACCCACATACCCAGATCGCTTTGACTTTTCGCCGGTAACGTATATACACTCCAGTTCCCCACGTCGGTTCTTCTGGAACATTACTCCGGCTACTTTGTCATAGTAGTCATTCTTGGGTTCTGCTTTGATAATTGTAAAGGCATACCTATCGTTCACACTTGGGTATCGCTCAATCACTGAGATACTTCGTATGAATCGATCCGGATCTGCTGATATACGATCCATCATGTCAGCCGTTGTAAGTTCAGCTGCTTTCGGCTCTGCACCAGGCAATGTGAGGTCCAAATCTTTGAAGCACTCATTGATAATGGCGTCAACTTTAATTGATGCCATATATTTGTCCATACCATCTGCACCCATCTGGTATGAAGCAGCAGCAATTCTTGTTGTCATCTCTTTAATTACATCTGTAACATTCTTATTCATTCTTGTATCCTTTACGTACGTCTTACGTTTGGCTCATACGTTAGCCTTTACGTCATTGCTACTCATCTTCCCTGATGTTAGCATCCACGTTAGCATCTACGTTAGCATTACACATATGCCGCGTCCTTCAGACTGCGGCACAGGAGTCCGAAGGACCCTGTTGTACTACGTATACGATTTACGTACATGCTGCTAACTTTGATGCTTACCCATGTCGCTTGGACTATGGGCTTACATTCCTCACGACTTACGTCATGGTTTATGTTTACCCATGTTTAAAGACTTGGGTGAAAAGTCTCAAAGTATGCACGATCAGCCTTACGTCCGGCTATACGTGCAGCTGCAAATACGGCTATACGTACGGCAAAACATGCGCCGAACGTTATGCCGAATCCGATCCAGCCGTACATTATTGAACATGTGATTATAAGTGCGAGCTCAAGTACGCACCATATAATTCCAAGTATGATAGATGTTTTGTATGTCATATTAACCTCCTTATGACGATAAAAAATTAACCCAACGTAAGACTAACACAGGATGCCTTCGGCATACCTGCATAAGTCCTCACCTCAGACTTATGTTAGTTCTTACGTTATCCACCTACTTACGCATGAGTATAAATTAAGCCTTTCTTACCACCAAAAGTCTTAATTGTACCTACATCACCGTACATATCTTTAACCTGGCTTTTAATCAACTTAACTAACTCATAATCCCCACGTTTTTCTGCCAATGCCAATTCTTCCATGATTGCTTTTTTCATATTCATTTTTGTACCCTCATCATAGAAATATAAATATCAAATATGTATTCTTATCCCAACATACGTCAGAACGATACATATTTTTTGCATCCTATTTCTAAGATGCAATCTATTTATATTCTATTCATATGTGAATGAGTTTTATGTAAGTTTTTACGTACACATGATTTAGGTCGGTTTGGCAGGGCTACTTTTGTCCAAATTCAGCTAAAGGCAAAAGTGCGATTATGAATTAGCCCCTTCCCCAGGCAGGCCCCCTTTATATAATATACCGGGTTATACACACATTTATATTTATTTTATTTTCCTCTCCCCTACCTAAGTCCCTTACTTACATACATACCACAGCCCGCTGAAGCGGTGCTGGTCCAAGGCTCCTTCGGAGGCTTGGCCTACATTCATCCTACATTCATCCTACGTCCCATCCTATGTAACTCCCTATGCCATACCTACTTACGCCCTAACGTATAGCAACACGTATATGCACACGTAAATCCAAATACTTATGTATATACATATGTCTCACTCACACCAAATATTCGCCTGAACGTCAAACTTACGCATCCAATACTCCATAGCCGAAAGTTTGGATAGAAGATAGTCCTTAGTTCCATATAAGGTAGGTGGATGTTCGGCCTCACGTCCACAACATACCCGGTCTACCTCGGTACACATGTCACAGAGATATGGGAACACAATATCCCACAGATACAAAACGGGAGCCCGCCAATTAAGAGGTGGCGGTCCTTCGTAAGTCACGTAATCACCTATATTTATCATACTGGACCTGTTCCCTCATAACGTACCCAAATGTTGGCGGACGGGTCAAACAAACGATGTATATACGAACGGACGTGGGTGCGCATAAGTGGGGGTTTATATATTTCAGGGTATCCATACAAATGTACAGGATATTCGAACTGAACGTAACTCACATCATATTTTGAAACTGACTCCGATACGGTTAGAAAATCCGCATCGGCCTCACTTATGCATACTTGTTCCTTAGTTTCGTTAGTTTGCCATATATATAAAACAGGGTGTACTACCACTGTCTCATCATAACACTCTCTCCTTCGATAATATTTTGCTAAATCGCCTATAGATATCATAGCAATCTCCTTCTTCTTCAGGGCTACGGAATAACATGACGTAGTTCCTGACCAGCATCCGACGCGAAGCACACTGTACGACAAGCGTCAGCGAAGGCGGAGCTGTTATACTTTACTCTCCCATATCTGACTCCTATTATCGAACATATAGAACCAATATCGATTAGGCTGATGTTTGTGCAATACGTAATCTGATAAAGGATCATTTATACGCCTGTCCTCAAATCGGCGAAAGTCTATCTCACTTGCAGCTACAAACATTCGATCCACTTCCGTACATGCATTCCAAAAGTTCTGCTGTACTGCATTCCACATATACAAAACCGGATGTATGTAGCCCAATGCGTAACTGACGTTATCACCTATATATGTCATAAATTAATCTCGCTTCCAGGTCCACGAAGTTTACTACGTGGATCCTATATTTTTTTTCCTACCGATGAGCCGAAGGCGAGGTCATCATACCTAATCATCCCAAATACAGTCTCCAATATTAAACATGTGAATAACATACATGCCCCTATCAACGTTATGGCACATGCAATCCCAGAATGCAATCTCCGGATTTATGACCCTGATCCCGCACTCCATATACCGATCACTATCTTCGGCATCCACGTCAGTAAATATGTATGGTCTAGGTATATCATCACAAGTACAGAGAATCTTAGTCCTATAGCAGGCATTACGTAGGCCACCCGCTGAGCCAGTCTCACGATATTCCAACCATTCACCAATCAAGTTAGAACCAAATGGACCTAATTTATATGTTGTTTTCATCATACATGTACTCCTATGCTTCCCAGATATTCTTATGCTTCCCAGATATTCTTATGCTTCCCAGATATTCTTACGTACATCAAACGTCTTTCTCCAAAAATCTAATGCTGTAAATCTGTAAGACACGAAATTCGGCAGGCTTTGATCTGCAGACTGCCGAAGCGGTGCAGACGAGCCTTGGCTGGCACAGAGAGTTGCTTGATCGATTTCCGTAAAACAGTTCTTTAAGTCTAATACTCGATCGATCCATACCCAAAGGACAGGTCGATCCTCACAATTATTGTAGGCAGCGAGTACGTACGTTATGTCATCACCGATATCTAGCCCCATATGTCACTCCTTACTCCAAAGAAATGCAGACTATAATGTCCGGGGTACCCTTTATGCGTCACGTATGTCTCAAACTTCATTCCTGCAACATACGTTTGTATCACGTCATACCCACCATCAGCCGTATCTAACTCACTACATGACCTACGTTTACTCATACGATACAGAATGGGATAACGTATGATCTGAGCGTGGGTACAACGTGAGTCATGAAAATCGAAAGTTAACCAATCACCAATATTCAGTCCCATATTTACTCCTTGATCCTACCCAAATATCCTCTCGGCTATCAATCAAATACATATCGATATCCTTGTAATCAAAATAAAAACGTAGGTCTCCATTCAGCGCATATGAACACAACGCGATGTTTTGAAGTTGTTGTGTAGGAAGTCTGTATTGTGAGTTAACCCATAATGCGCCTTCCCAAGAAACCCCGTCACCTATTTCTAGCATTCTCTACCTCCTTCTCCGATGAGCCAGGGCACCGTGGTCTAAAACCACAGTGCCGGACCAAGGCCATGAAACGGACTTGGCGGCGAAGCGGCGACGTTAGTCCTAGTCCCATATTTCGCCCCGCTTACTAAACCACTCTACGATACACTGATCTTGATCACGGCATGGAATAGCCCAACTGTCTGCATGAAATAAAATATAGAGCAGTGTACGTTCGGACCACCCTTGAGATGTAGACGTACGGTAGTCTACTCGATACTTGCCATACCAACGTGTTTTATCACCTATATCCATTACCAATCCTCCTTAGATACCCATATGTCTTGCGTAACATCGAACTTATATTGTTGTGCATACTCCACTGAACCTAAAATGTAGTTCTTACGATTATCCTGAAACATGAAGGACAATGGCTTGTAAGAGTAACTTATATCAATTTCCGTAATTACTTCGGGACATTCATCCTGCCAAAAATTCACGTAATGCAGAATAGGGTATCTTATTTCAGGTTCACCATTACATATTATACGTTGATCCTCTCCGACTTTTACTTCCCACATGTTTATCTCCCAAAGATTATACCCGTCCATATACCGGCACCTATATCAAATATGCGCAATCCGTAATTCTCTACATAATCCAAACGTAAGAGATGCTGACGTAATTGCTTCCAGATCGGATAGTCTATATAGTCATAATCTATTTCTGAGACTAATTTGTCGGTTCTGTCGATTTCTGCGATTTGATATAAGACTGGATATGCATAACATGTCTCCGGATCGCATTGATCTGGTGACCGTGAATAATATAATGAGGACACATACGTAATATAATCTCCAATTTTTGACATACCTACTACTCCTTCTCCTAATGTACTACCAAATGCATTTCCATATATCGGCTCTTATATCAAATATGTACAATCTGTAACTATATGCGTGATCCAAATGTAAGAGATGCAGATGTAATTGCTTCCATATTGGATTTTCTGTATAGTCATAATCTATCTCTGAAACTAATTTGGCAGATCCGTTGCTCTCTGCGATTTGATATAAGACTGGATACGCATAACATGCATCAGGATCACAACGTTGATATGTGCGTAGTATTGCGTGATATGGGGTAGATACATCATAATATGAGGTGGATACATACGTAATATAATCTCCAATTTTTGACATACTTATTCTTCCTCCGACCCCTCGTTCGTCCAAATTTCCAGTGACTCATTAAAAGTGTTACCTGTACATATCAAATCCCGCATCAATACACCAGCACTTTGGTTAAAAACCAGGTCGCAGCCCCATTTTTCCATAAATTCAATTCGTAGCAGGTAGTCAAATTCTACGATACAGAATGCGATCTCACCTAACGGAGTACCATCGCTTCCCCGAGTACCTATGTAGTGGATTTTAGCAGGATATAACTGATTTCTAATGTTGTAATTGAATATCGCGCCTATCGTAGGCGGCTTGTAATGCGTATTTTTATCCATACGATTGATCTCCTACCCCTCAAGCTAAGTCTACCAGGCCCCAAATGTCAGCATTGTTTCGGAACCTTATCATGTTATACAGTGTAGCTCGGACTTGATAGCACATACATGCCCAAAAAGAGATATTATCTCTGATACCTCTAACCCCGCTTTCATCAGAATACGAGCTTAATTCGATATCCAGGTCAGTAATAATATACGGTAATGAATCATATTCAAAAATATCGATAATTTTGCTTTTATACAGATCCCCATCACTACTGTTACTCTGATAGAACAGCGGCTCACCAATAAAATTAGAGCCAAAATTACCCAGACCAATCCAATTTATTCGTTTTGCCATATGCGTTCCTCCCTTATTTACTCCCAAATGTCCTAATTCACTCCCAAATATCGCTATACAGGTCAAATAGACAGATATTATACCATCGTGTCGACAATTTCGAGCATATGCATTTCCAAAAATCGACATCACCTCTAATTCTGACGGATCGATAATTGGCATTGAACACCGCAAACTCATTATCCACCCCTGTAAGGAGGCAATGCTCGTTCGGAGTGGCGAAGATATCGAGTATTGGCGTTTGATAACACGTCCTTGTATCATCTTCACATACGTATCGAAGGAATTCACCAATTAAACCGGTTCCAAATTTGAGTGAAAACGTATCTCCTTCGGCAAAAAACAGATCATCTTCCGCGGAAGTTGTTCCATCTTCAGCAGAAACTGCCTCATTTTCGTCAGACATTCTTAATTACCTCCTATTTGCTCCTATTTGCTCATATTTTCTTTGATTTTTCACACATTTTTCCCATTCTTATGTGAAGCTTTCCCATTCTTATGTGAAGCTTTCCCATTCTTATGTGAAGCATTTCTCTATGAGGAACAGCGAGCACCAAATAGCCGCATCTGGATCGAATGTATTGGTTCTTAACCCATAAGGAGAGCCTGATCTTACGTAACGAAGCAAGTCAAACTTATCTGTAAGTGCGTATGACCGTGTATGTATGGCCTCAGCATCCACCGTATTGATATTAAATGCACCTAGGCATCGATCTGCCATTACGTATAGTACCGGTGTCTTGTAATTCATGGAACCATCCAGAGTATAATACATAAAATCATCACCTATTCCCATAAGTTTAGGGTCACTAAAATCTATTATTCCAGAATTCATTGCTGCCTCCTTTATTATCAATTCCATATGTCTTTTTCTGAATCAAATTTACTTACCCCACGAGCCCCATAGAGATGGTATCGTATCCATGTTACTGCGATTGGGTCAATCCATTCTGATTGTACATCCCCTATATCCGGTTTTCCGGCATATTTAAAGTCATATACAACCTCATTAATGTAGGCATATAAACTTCCACCCCTATTGGCTCCATAAAGAGTTTCGTATAGGATTTTTGTTTCAAGTTTGACATACTTATCAAGTTTACTGTGTTTTACGATTGTCATATCATTCCGTCCTGCAGCTCCTTAAGGTCTCTTAACATCACGTCCAATCCCGATCCATATCTTATCGTTAGGGTCAAATATTCGACGTATGTAAGATATTGAAATAACTGCATCATCTTCAGGTTTACAAAACATATCGAATGATTCTGAATATCCATACCAATGCACCGGTATCCTTCCAGGAAGACCTCCAATCCCGCAATGTAATTCTTCCTCGATGTTAGCCTGTGGGTGATCCGCATCTCTCTCCGTAATTGTTGTATATTCACCCATAATGTACAGTACCGGAGTCTGAATATTCCCCCTAAGACCTCGATATGTAAATATTGATCCTACGCAGATACTCTTACCTAATTTAGCCATGTTAGCCTCCAACGCTATAATTGTTATGCAGACACAGTCGGAATTAGTCGAGTCCATATATTTGCATCCGGATCAAATGGTATCTCAACCTCGAGCTGTTGAATTCTGAACGCATTAGCCTGTAGATCTTTAAGAGATCCAGTCCAGGAGCCCACGATATCGCCTATTTGCATATTAGGATCATCGTAGCTGGTATGTTTTTGCAATTCATCAAAGAATAAACCAAAATTCGTGTTATCCTTCCAACGTTTTCCGCTTATAAAACAGTACAATAATTTGAATTCTATTTTTACAATCATATTAATACACCTCCATATTAAGACCTCCCAGCCCAAATCGGTAACTCGGGATCAAAAGTATATCGGGATAAGGTATGACCAACAGGCCAGTAACCGTATCCTTGTAGTCGTTTCAGGAGTTCAGTTTTAAAGTTACCTGAAATTGGGTTGTTCGAGAAACAAACTTCCAAAACATACTTGTGTTCTGGGTTCCCCTCAATATCCCGCTCTGTAATTAGCGGGGTCCCTGTTCCGAGAGAATTCTGTAACAGTATAGGATCGGCCTGTACTGCCAGGAGTGGGCCGACAACACTAGGTCGAATCCCATAGAATAGATAACTGCTCTCCCGTGCAACTTGGTCGATATTCTGGTCTATGTAGTTTGCTGCTTTTCCCGTAAACAGTTGACTATTGTGCTCGATGATAATTTTATGCTTCATACTGTCACCTCAAATCAAAAAAGTCATCCAATGAACGCCAGATATCTGCATCTGATTCAAACTTGAAGCAATGTGCATAGTCTTTGGATCCCGCAATATAATCCAGGCGATTATGATTTAAGGCAAAATTGATGTTCTGACTATATCCGAAATCTATCTCAGAAACATACCATCTTGTCCCATTTGAGAACGACATGGTGTATAATACCGGATATTGTATAGTAGGCTCTCCCCGACACCCAATCTTTATGTATATACCCACCCTGGGTGCTTCAGTATTGTGTTTCTTTTTACTCATAATCTCAACTCCCCTGCTAAGCACACGGATTATCCCAAATCGGTGCACGTTTATCAAAAGCATATGCGCCGCACGCCAAATCGTACATCGTATTCACTATGCTACGATATAATGAGCCCGTCATATCCGTACGCCAAATCTCCTGCTTAAACTCAAATGGCAGCAGATAGTCGAATTCCGTGACGGCTGAGTTAGGACATTTGTAATGCACCTTAGTCTGATAATCTCCCTCTCTAAAGCTGTAAGTATAGATGTCCCCAATACTTACGGTGTCCATAATTGTGCCCATATAAATCTCCTTTACGACGTTGGTCCGAAGTACTAACGTCGCAGCATATAATCACAAATCCACAATTCTGCCTCAGGTTCAAAGATGTAACATCCGCTCTGACTAAGCATATTGATATACATCTTCTTGAAGCAGGGTGCATCACGTTCGGACCTGAAGCGTGGCATTATGTTTGCTACCTCACGGCTACATTCATCATACATTTCCGGACCTACATCAGTCGCATGTATGTACAGAGCATGAGTATAATCGACCTTAAGAGTTGATTTCTGAACCCATGCTATTGTATCTCCGATCTGATCTATGTATTTAATCATCGTTATCTCCTAAGTTCCGTATATAGAGCTGCCCCAAATGCCCTCTGTTTCCCTAAAAGGTTTAATGTCATAGAGAGATTTAAGGACTCGACCGCACATACACCTTTGAAAATCGATACTGGCTTTGATTGTCCTGTATCCCAGTTCATTGGCCACATCAGTAGGATACTCAAGATCAAGGTCAGTAAACATGTAAAAGTCCCCCTGATCTTGCATAATTCCGAGAATTGCAGTCTTATAAGAGGTTGCCATGTCCAATTCCTTGAAATAATAAAAAGGTTCTCCGATTAAATTGCTCCCAAATGGCCCCAAATGTAAGTGATTTAAGTCTTTTTGCATAGTTTCCGCTCCCGAATAGTAAATATATACATTCCAATCACTCATGTTATTGATTCCTCACTCATGTTGTTACCCCCTGATCATCATATAACTCACTTAGTGCACCGCCACCCCATTCCCATATATCTGCCGTAGGTAGGAACATATGTGCCCTCAAGCCCCAAGGTTGGTACCAACGTCGGTACCTCATTACCTCATTTGCGGTCTGATGTGCGCAACCGTGAGCATGCTCGACTTCAACATCGACAATATTGACAGTATAGCTGATGTTTGCCGAGACTCTGAGAATATATAGCACAGGTGTCCAATAAATCAAGGATCTGTCTCGTGCGTAATACTCAAATTTATCACCAATTTCCAAATTCTCGTATTGAAATTCATTCATTCCCATCACCCTACCCAAATATCTAAATCCTCGCGAAAGTTTAAACAATTTATACTCTGTATGTAAATTACTGTACGCAGTTGTATTTTTTGAGGGTCAAAGTTATAAACCTCGGGCTGATCTGCTGTATGCCACCAACCGTTATAGTGTTGCAGCGCACATACTCTCTCTCCGATATATTCACTCCAGGCCCCGATCGGACTTTGGAAGTCAATACAGTATAATAGCTTGAATGTCTGGTCAAAAGTCATCAAACCTACGTTCCGATGCCCGTGATAGTCTGGATCATTTATAAACTTATATCCTAATTTCACCCTACGTTTGCATTTATCACCTACGTGCATACATATCCTCCATACTTATATCCAAATATTATCCCGATTTCCGCAGAACGCACGTAGATATGCAGAGTTCGTATAAAGTCGGTACTGAAGTTGGAACTGGGTTACGCCGACATGTGAGCAGCCATTGATGTATTCCAAATTTCTAGCCCGACCATAGACTCCATTCCGATATTTTAAAACATAATTACTACCCCAATCGAAGCAACCAATCTCTTTACTGTTGTCACTCCAAGATTCATGCTCTACGATACAATACAGGCATGGACTTTTGAACTCTCTAGTCTGACCATATATCGTAGTGTATCGACGTTGGACCTTACCTCCGACTGTAAAATATGCGTTGGATTCCAAATTAGATTCCATTTCTATCCTCCCAATAATCACGCCAGTCATACCGGTCAGCAACCCAAATATCGCCACTTAAATTAAATATGCCCCAACGTTTATGCTCCCACTGATATTTGTCTATGTACATAAATCCACGTACCAACGCAGTTACAGCCGTCCACGTATCCCCGATGTCAGACTCAACTATTGCAGATCGACCTGCCTCCGTTATTCCAAACAACAACGTATCTTTGAATGTGTACAGGATAGAGGAGACTACACGCATCTTACCTTTCTCGCGTCCGACTCCTTGTAAGACTACCATATCTAACTCC
>Ga0310697_10000743_pt1 | contig 41702 bp, 36 predicted proteins | sample 172DNAGHGlowgp2_FD_203883 | JGI IMG/M metagenome (GOLD analysis project Ga0310697, IMG submission 203883) | Sheep rumen microbial communities from Palmerston North, Manawatu-Wanganui, New Zealand - 1728 DNA GHGlow gp2 (v2) (version 2) | ecosystem: Host-associated > Mammals > Digestive system >...
CAGGATCAAGCTAAAACTAAAGGGCCTGACACCTGCTCAACACAGATACCAGACCCTTCAGGTCGCCTAATTCTATAAATGTCTAACTTTTGGGGTTCACTTCAATCGTCACAGGCGACGGTTTGCTTTGTGGGGGCCGACGTCCTCGCCGGCCCGCAAAGCCTCCCTTGCCTAAAGACTTCTCCCGCAGCAAAATGTGCCGGGGGCACGTTTTGCAGGGAAAGGCGAGCGAAGCGAGGTGGCAGCGAGGCATCGCCGAGCTGACGGAGGGATACAGAGCGCGGCACTTCGCGGAAGGCGAAAACGGATATCCCCCAGTCTGTCCGCTATGCGGCCAGACAGCCCCCTTTAGGCAAGGGGGCCAGATTGAAGTCTGCCCCTGTGCCATGTCCGGCGGGAGCGCACTGCGCTCCCCTACGGGTAAATGTGCCCCTCACGCCGTGGGGGCGATTTCCCTAAAGGGACTACTTCACTGCGTTCAGGTCGCAGAATCGCCCGCTGCGTGGTGTGGAAACGGTTTGCGGAACGCGAGGGCAAAGGGTGCGAGAATCGGCAGACCGCAGACCACGCTTGACGATATTCCCGCAAACTTCCTTCGGCATTATCCGCAATATAAGAACGGCGCGTTCAATCTCACCGAATTGGCGCGGCTGTGCGACATTAGCAGAACAACAGCGTATAAATATATCAGGCTGTTGGAGAGAAGCACCGCAATCTGTCGTTGATTGCGGTGCTTTGCTGTGATATGATTATCCCGACAAATCGGACAATATGAAGTGACTCCTGGCTTGTAAAGCGTGGATTTACCTGTCATACTAAAGCTGCGAAGCAGTAAGACGGAATTACCACATACAAGGAGGAGTCACCATGACAAGTATAATCTATGTCGGGATGGATGTCCATACCACGAATTACACACTGTGCTGTTATAGCATAGAGGAAAATCAAATTTTTGCACAAGTACAGGTAAATCCAGACTATAGAGAAATACTGAGATACCTTAATCAAGTACAGTCTCAACGCGGTGGAAACTGTAAATTTATCTGTGGCTACGAAGCAGGAGGACTTGGATATAGCCTGTACCACGAACTGACATATCATGGGATAGAGTGCATAATTCTTGCACCATCAACCATGGCGGTCATACCCGGAAAACGAATTAAGACCGATGCCCGGGATGCAGAACATATAAGCAAATGCCTGGCGTATCATACCTACAGTGCTGTACATATTCCGAGTCAGGAAGATGATGCAGTAAAAGAATATATTCGTATGCGTGATGATGCCATTACAACTTTAAAGCGCATCAAGCAGCAAACAATTGCGTTCTGTGTTCGTCATGGGAAACAGTATGATGGGAGATCTTACTGGACGAAACGGCACTTGGATTGGTTGGAATCTTTGAAATTCGATCATCCCATTCTGCAGGAAACTTTCCAAGAGTATCTCATTCAGTATTACCAAGCGTCTGAAAAAGTAGATATTTACAATATCCGTATAGAAGAATTGGCACAGCGGGAAACGTACAGAGAACATGTACAAAAGCTCGTATGCTTCAGAGGCATCGCGGTCCATACAGCTCTTTCCCTGCTGGTCGAAGTTGGAGATTTTCACCGTTTCAAAACAGCGCAGCATTTTGCTTCTTACCTTGGTTTAGTTCCCGGTGAGCATTCAAGCGGTGGAAAACAGATACATACAGGGATAACGAAAGCCGGGAACACCCATCTTAGACGGCTGCTGGTTGAGTCCTCACAAGTATTCAGTCGCGGCGTCATCGGCAAGAAGAGTGTTAAACTGAAAGCAAAACAAGAAGGTAAACCGGCAGAGATCATAGCTTATGCTGACAAAGCAAATGAACGGTTACGGCGTAAATACACCAAGATAGCATCTCACTCAAAATACAACATAGCAAAGACTGCCGTTGCCCGAGAACTGGCCTGTTTTATATGGGGCATGATGACAGACAACATTGCTTGACTATGGAAATATGGAAAACTGCTACGCAGTTTACCACATTCCCACAGTACAACTACTAAAAAGCGCGTCGGCCGGGTTTGCTGAGAAAGATTTGCCAAAGGCATCTGGAAGGAGCCAGGATTCAAATGATGGTTCAGCTATCTACGACAAATTCCTGATGGCACATATGTGATCCACGAAATCGGGCGGTAGAGCTGGCGGAGGACCATTGACCTGTGGTAACCAATCCACGTATAACGGAGTGGCCAATGCCGGAATCTGATTGCCCTGGCTCTTTCCAATTGCCTTTGGCATGGGCGTACAATTTGACAGGTGATTTTTGTCATTTTTTCTGTCTTGACAAACGTCACTTCATAACGGGATTTGTTGGAGGTAAGTATGAATAAAACGAGCAGCAAAGGGTATTTTATTCTATCAATCACATTCTTTTTGGTGTCATTGATATGGTTTTTTGGCGTAAAGAATACTGGCGGAGGAATTGTATGGGTTTGCGTTGCAATGGTTGAATTGGTAATTGCTTTTATCAGCAAATACAAGGAAAAGAACAGACAATAAAACTCCAATCTGTCGATTTATTAACCCGAGGGCAAGGCTATGACCTTGCCCTTTTCTTTTGGTATGGTAAAAGATGATGGAGAAATGTGCGTTTTCTCTCCATCATCTTCATAAATGTTCAAAGATGTTCCTAATTGTTCTTAATCGTCTCCCGCGGCTTTTGGATTTGTGCCAACGGACTGACCCTGTCATAGTTTTTCGCAATGTCCGCATCGTAAAGGGGGCAATCATGCTTCGTCATTTTCAGGGTGCTGTGGTATAATAATCGGGAGGGGCAAGCCCCTCCCCTACAAAGAAAACCGGGCCGTCGGGGGCGCCGGCCTCTACAAGGAAGAACGGGGGTGACCGCGTTGGACCTGCCCAAGCGAAAACAGATCCGCCTGCCGGAGTTTGATTATTCCACTCCCGGCGCGTATTTCGTCACGATCTGCACCCAAAATAGAAGATGTATCCTCTCGGACATCGCCGTAGGGGAGGGGCTTGCCCCTCCCGCGGTCTTGCTCACACCAATCGGGAAATGCGTCGAAGAGCAAATCCGTGCTCTTCCTCAGCGTTATCCCATGGTTACTATCGATTCATATGTGATCATGCCGAACCATCTGCACATGATTGTACGAATCAGCGGGGAGGCGGGAGGGGCAAGCCCCTCCCCTACGCTGTATGATGTGGTGCGCGTGCTGAAATCTTTGACGACCAGGCTGTCCCGCGGCCATCTGGAAGACCTGCCCCTTTGGCAGCGCGGGTATTACGAGCATGTGATCCGCGGAGAAAAGGACTATCTGGAAATCTGGGAATATAATGACACGAACCCCGCAAGATGGGCGGAGGACCGTTATTACGGCGAATAGGCAAAGCGCGCGCCCGGGGGATTTCCAAAATGGGGCCCGCTGGCCCCCTTCTGGTCGTTTCAAATGGGGAGAGTCCCGGGAGGGGAAGAAGCCGAAATCTTCCCCTCCCGGGTGTCGTTTTCTTTGCCTTCTTTCTTTTGGACAGGCAAAAGAAAGAAGGATCGTCTCCATCCGGTCAAAACAAGAGCGCGTCCCGCAAAGGGACGCGCCGTTTATATCTGTCGTCTTGTATCTTTCTTTTACCCCAGGGAGAAATACGCCGGGAATATCTCCTCCAGCAGGCGCAAATTGTCCCGGTAACGGTTCAGGTGCGTCTCCAGATGCCGGAGGGCATTTTCGCTGTCCCCAGCCAAGATCGCGGCGCTGATGCTGCGGTGATCCTCCAGGGTCTCCTGCTGCGCCATGCCCAGGTTCGAGAGCACGCGCATGCGCTCCACATGCTGCAGGCCCTCCATCATGTGGAAATAATTGTCCTCCCGGCCCACGGCCTGAAAGGCGATGCGGTGAAAATCGTTATCCAGCTCCAGGAGCCGGCGCAAATCCGGCTGCTCCTGCGCGGCATAGTGGGCAAAGGCGCGCAGATTCTCCTCATAGCGCCACTGCAGATCTGCGTCCGGCTTTTCGCAGCAGAGGCGCACGATCTCCTTCTCCACGGCGCAGCGGGCAAACTGCTCCATCTCCATGCGCCGGACATCGATGGGGGCGACGAAGGTGCCCACCTGGGGGCGCAGCACCACCATGTTGGCCGCGGCCAGCAGGATGAGCGCCTCCCGCACCGGGGTGCGGCTCATGTTCAGCTGCTCGGCCAGCTGCTTGTCGCTCAGGGCCTCGCCGGGCTTGAAATCCAGAAAAATGATCCCGTCCCGCAGGATCTGATAGGCGGTCTCCCGGGCGTTGCCGCCCTGGACGGCGCGGCCGCGCCAGGATCTTCCGCTGTTCTCGTTCATGGCCTTGTCCTCGCTTTTATCTGATATACTAATATTAAACGGGTGCCCGGCGGCTGTCAACTTTTTTCTGTTTTCAGTCTTCCGCAAACGGGCAGATTGTGCTAAGATAGGGCGCAATCTGCTTCGGAGGCTTTTTTCTCATGCTCTATCTGCTTCTGGCCATGCTGGGAAGCGCGGCCATGTCCCTGGTCTTAAAGGCCTTTCGCGCCCAGAAGGGCAACCGCTACGGCATCATTCTCGGCAATTACATCACCTGCGTGCTGGTGGGGCTTCTCATGATGCCCGACCGCTCTCTCCTGCTCCACGGCAGCCTGAGCACACTCGTCTGCGGCGTGATCGGCGGCTTTTTCTTCGTGGCGGGGCTTACGACCATGCAGTCCAGCATCCGGGCAAACGGCGCGGCGCTGACCGCGGCCTTCGCCAAGCTCGGCCTGGTGGTGACGCTGGGCGTCAGCATCCTCTGCTTCGGGGAGCGGCCCGCACTTACGCAGCTTCTCGGCATCGCGCTGGTGTTCGCGGCGCTGCGGCTCATTCACGGCGGCGCAGAAAAGGCGGCGGGCGGCTCCTTCCTGCTTCTGCTGCTGGTGCTGCTCACGGGCGGCGGGGGCGACGCCATGTCCAAGGTCTTCGAGCAGCTGGGCGGCGAGGGCGAGGGTACGCTCTACTTTTTCTGGCTGTTTCTGACGGCCGGCCTGCTCGCGGCGCTCCTGGCCTGGCGGGAATACCGGCAGACCGGGCTGAAGCTCCTGCCCGGGGAGCTCGCCGCCGGCATCCTGGTAGGCATTCCCAATTACTTCTCCTCCCTGCTTCTGCTGCTGGCGTTGGAGCGCATGCCCGCGCTGGTGGTCTATCCCGCGGCCAGCACCGGCACGATCCTGCTGGTCACGGTACTGAGCGCGCTGCTGTTTCACGAGCGGATCTCACGGCGGCAGGCGGCCGGAATGGCGCTGATTCTGGCAGCTCTCATCCTTCTCAACGCTTGACAGAAAAATGCCTTTCCATTACAATATTATTACTTTATACGGAGAACCTGCACCGTTCCGGCGCTGTTCTCCGTTCGGTTTATTTGAGGAAAGGATGAACGGCGCAGGATGAAAAAGTATGATTTTAACCATGGCTGGCTCTGCCGCGCGCTGAAGGACGGCGCGGAAGCGGTTCCGGTCATGCTGCCCCACGACGCCATGCGCACCGAGGCGCGCATCGAGGGGAGCCTCGGCGAGGGTAACATTGGCTGGTTTGAGGCCAACGACTACGAGTACACGAAGCGCTTCACGCTCACAGAGGAGCAGCAGCATGCGGCGCATCTGACGCTGGAGTTTGAGAGCGTCTACCGCCACGCGGAGGTATGGCTCAACGGCGAAAAGGCCGCCTTCCGCCCCTACGGCTACACCAATTTCTACGTGGATCTCAAGCCCTTCCTGAAAGAGGGGGAGAACGAAATCCGCGTCATCGCCCGCAACGCCGACCAGCCCAACTCCCGCTGGTACTCCGGCACGGGCATTTTCCGCCCGGTCTGGCTCTGGGCCTACGGGGACAAGCACGTCCTCATGAACTCCGTGAAGATCGACACGCTGGACATCCGCCCGGCGAAGATCCGCGTCCGGGCCGAGACCTCCATCCCCGGCGACGTGCGGGTGGAGATCCTGGACGGGGAAAAGTGCCTCGCAAAGACGGAGGGCGCTGGCCCCTTCACCATCAAGCTCCCCGAGGCGGAGCTCTGGTGCCCCGAAAACCCGAAGCTCTATACCTGCCGGGTGACCTTCGCGGGCGACGTGTGCGAGGAGACCTTCGGCATCCGCACGCTGGGCTGGTCGCCGGAGAAGGGCGTGACCCTCAACGGTGAGCGCATCGTGATCCGCGGCGCCTGCATCCACCACGACAACGGTCTGCTGGGTGCGGCCAGCTACCCCGAGGTGGAGGAGCGGCGTATCCGCATCCTGCAGAAGGCGGGCTACAACGCCGTGCGCTCTGCCCACAACCCCTGCTCCAAGTATCAGCTGGAGGCCTGCGACAAGCTGGGCATGCTGATGATGGACGAGTATGTGGACTGCTGGTACATGCACAAGACCCAGTATGACTACGCCACCTGGGTCACCGACTGGTGGAAGCAGGATCTGAAGGACATGGTGGACAAGGACTACAACCACCCCTGCGTCATCATGTACTCCACCGGCAACGAGGTGGCCGAGACCGCCCAGGAGAAGGGCATCGCCCTGCAGAAGGGCTATACCGAGTACCTCCACGGCCTTGACCCCAGCCGTCCCGTGACCTGCGGCATCAACATCTTCTTCAACTTCCTCTCCTCCGCGGGCTTCGGCGTCTACAGCGACGAGAAGGCCAAGCAGCAGGCCGAGGCCGCGAAGAAGGCCGCCGAGAACGCCCAGGCCAAAAAGCCCAAGAAAAAGGCCGTGGGCTCGGAGTTTTACAATCTGCTGGCCGCCGCCGTGGGCTGCGACTTCATGAAATTCGGCGCGACGCTGCCGCCCTGCGACTGGAAAACAAAGGACGCCTTCGCCGCCATGGACATCGCGGGCTACAACTACGGCAACTGGCGTTATCGCCACGACGCGAAGAAGTACCCGCACCGCCTGATCCTGGGCTCTGAAACCCTGATCGGCGACGCCTACGACTTCTGGGAGATCGCGAAGGACACTCCCCAGGTGGTGGGCGACTTTGTGTGGATCGCCTGGGACTACATCGGCGAGTGCGGCGCGGGCGACAACGGCCCCGAATTCGACGAGTACAAGACCGGCCGGGCCTTCGACTGCATCCGCGGCGGCCCCGGGCGCGTGGACGTGACCGGCAAGCTCACGCCGGAGGCGGACTACACCCGCATCTGCTTTGAGCTGGAGAAGGGGCCGAAGCTGGCCGTCTTCCCGGTCAATCAGGCAAAGAAGCTGAACATGACCGACTGGACCATGAGCCGCGCCCAGCGCAGCTGGAGCTGGCAGGGCTGCGAGGGGAAGGACGCCACCGTGGAGGTCTACGCCAGGGCGGCGTCGGTGGAACTCTTTGTCAATGGCAAGTCCGTAGGTAAAAAGAAGCCCCGGAAGGCCCGCGCGATTTTCCGCACGCCCTATGCGCCGGGCGAGCTGACCGCCGTCTCCTACGACCTGGGCGGCCGGGAGATCGGGCGCGACACGCTGCGCACGGCGGGGCCGGAGCTGGAGCTGCGGCTGGAGCCGGAGAGCGCTTCCTGCAAGCCTGGCGAGATGGTCTATTTCCGCATGCGCTACACCGATAAAAACGGCGAAGTAAAGCCACTGGAGCGGCACCGCATCAAGGTGGAGGCAGAGAATGGCGCCGTCATGGGCACGGCCAACGCCAGCGTCTTTTTTGAAGGAAACTACGCCCAGAGCGAGGTGCCCAGCTACTTCGGCGAGGCGCAGACTGTGGTGCAGGCCGGTGAAGCCGGCGTGCTGCGTGTCACCGTCAGCGACGGGGAGCGGACCGTGACGGCCGAGCTCCCCTGCAAGGAATAAAGGAGAAACAACATGAAAAAAGGATGGATCATTCTGCTCGCCGTGCTGCTGGTGCTGGCACTGGTGATCGGGATCAATCACAATCTGGCCTATACCCTGTGGAAAAACTGGTTCCCGCTCAAGCTGCAGCTGGACGAGAGCACGGAGTGGGCAGGCGGCACAAGCTATGAGCGCACGCCCTACGGCGAGTCTCCGGCCCAGTATCTGGATCTGTACATCCCCGACGGGGTGGAGAATCCCCCGCTCTTCGTGATGATCCACGGCGGCGGCTTCATCGCCAACGATTCCCAGTCCCGCCAGGCCCAGCTCTTCTACCGCTACTTCCGGGATCACGGCTTCGCCTGCGCCAGCGTCAACTACCGTCTGGCCGCCGAGGCCCCCTGGCCCGCCGCCATTGAGGACGTGCGCAGCGCCATCGCCTTCCTCGCCGCGCACGGGGAGGACTACGGCTACGACGCCTCCCAGTGCGCGGTCTGGGGCGAATCCGCGGGCGGCTATCTCGCCTGCATCACGGCCGTGACCGAGCAGGCCATCCCCGTGAAGGCCCTGGTGGACTTCTACGGCATCGTGGACTTTGCCACCACCGACCGACAGTATGCGGAGCAGGGCATCCCCTCCTGGGTGCGCAAGATCGCAAACGGCTGGGCAAGCCCCGATCTGCTGGGCGGCTTCAACTCCTGCGAGGAGTTCTGGGTGCGCAAGGCCTATGCCGACTGGACCGAGGAGGACCTCAAGAACTTCAGCGTGCCCTACCACGCTTCCCTGGGCCTGAACCCCGGGCTCAAGAGCATGCTCCTGCACGGCGACGCGGACATCACGGTGCCGAACGCCCAGTCCGCTGAGATGCTGGACGCGCTGGTCGCCGTCTGCGGGGCGGCGAACGCGGAGCTCTACACCCTGCACGGCCTGATGCACGCGGCTGACGCCTTCTATACGGACGCCAGACTCGCTCAGGTCGAGAGCTTTGTGCGGGATGCCCTGGGCCGCGCCTGAGGGCTGACAGGACAAGGCACGCATAAAGAGCGCCTGGTTGGGGCCGACGCCCCGGTGGCCCGGCAGTGCGCTTCAAAAAGTGAATTGCTGCGCAATTACGATTTCACGGTAGGGGCGGCGGCTTGTCCCCGCCCGGCGGTGCAGCAGAAAATGAGAAAGAAACATTCGGCGAATTCGCAGTTTTTACGAATTCGCCGAATGTTTTTCTGGCATTATTTTGGATTCCGCCGGGAGGAGCAAGCTCCTCCCCTACGATCGATACGGGGCGTTTATGCTCCCGTTCCCCAAGCTTTTCGGGTCAGGGCTGCTTTTCCACGCTTTTTGCGATTGTAAGCAGTTCCTCGTCGGAGAGCCGGGTGGGATTGTCGCAAAGCTCAAAGCGCAGGCCCTGCGCCATGTTGACCCAGACGATGTCGGTCACACCGCCCTTGTGGGAGATGCCGCCGGGCAAGCCGCAGACCTCCAAATATTCCACGTCGTCCGCATCGCTCAGCGCGTGCAGGATCAGTGTCTCCGCGTCCAGCGGATCCGTCGGGTCGAGTGCGAAGGGCTCGTAGGTGAAATAGAGCGTGGCGTTTTTCGCCTTGTCCGTGTACCAATAGCGGACATAGCCGTACCAGGAGCCCTCCGGGACAGGGACGCCCGCCGCGTCAGTCCTCTCATAGCCTTCGGGCAGCACGGTCAGCCGATAGTCGCCGAACTGGGCGCGCGCCTCGTCGAGCCCGGATGCGTTGGTGGGCGTGAGGGTCTTCTCCTGTTCCCGGACGCTGCGGGCGATGGCCGCGAGATCCAGCGTCATATCTTCGCTGCTCATGAAGAAGCCCAGGCCGCGTTCTTCCTTCGCCCAGGCCAGCACCTGGTATTCGCCGCCGTGATCCCCGGCACAGCGGTACAGGGTGCCCTCCGCGCCGTCGATGTCCACCGTCACCTGCGAGACGGGCCGCATCACCATTTCGCCGCCCGGCCCGGCCTTCTGAATCACCAGGTCAAAGCTCTGTCCCTCGGCGTTTGTAAAGACCAGGCGCTGGGTACCCATCTGGGTGTCAGAAATAAACGTGTTCTCGTAGCCCTCCGGAAGCTCCTCGGGGTACCAGCTGCCCAGCTCGATATAGTCCTCGTCGGTGCGCTGGAAATCCACCTGGGCGTATTCACCCCAGGTATCGACCCGGGTGCGCACCCGGCTCACGACCATCCAGCCCGCGGCCGCCAGCAGCAGCGCCGCCGCGGCGGCCAGGGCCGCAATCATCGCCCGGGAAAGGCGTTTCTTTGTTGTTTTTTTCATGGGGATGACCTCCTTGTCCTCCGCGTGCAGCAGGGCGTCCAGGATGCGCCGGTCCATCGCGTCGGAGAGCGAGATCTGATCCATGGTCTTCCGGTATGCTTCGATCATCTGTCTGCCTCCAATCTGCTGCGCAGTTGTCTGCGGGCTCTCCCCAGGCGGGTGGTCACCGCCGTCTGACTGATCGAGAGGATCTTTGCGATCTCCTCTGTGGCATAGCCCTCGTAATAGTACAGATAGACCGCGGCCCGCTCCTTTGCGTTCAGGCTCATGACCGCGGCGAAGAGCTCCCGCTGCGCCCCGGTTTCAAAGGGAACATTGTCACTCAACTCCTCCTCCAGCCGGTAGGCCGCCGAACGCAGCCGGTTTTTGCAGAGGTTTGCCGTCACCGTGCAGAGCCAGGCCTTTTCCTTTCCGGGCTGCAGCTCTGTGATGTGCTCCAGGCAGCGGAGAAAGACGTCCTGGCAGATATCCTCCGCGTCGGCAGTCGAGTGCAGATAGCTCAGGGCCAGGCGGTAGACCGTCTGTTTATGGCTTTGATACAGCTCTATGATGTCCGTGGGGATTTCCCTCCTTCTCTTTGAGGCCTCATGGATATAACAAGTCAGCAGTGGGATTTGTCACATCGCTTCGCATAAAAAAGCAGATTTGCTGCTTCAGCAAATCTGCTTTTTTGGTTTACACCGCTTCCGCCGCGCTGCGGATGGTTTTGCCGATCACGGAGCCCTTGAAGTAGAAGATCGTCATGACGAGGGAGCTGAGCATCCAGGACAGGGGATAGCAGAGATAGATGACCCGGATGTCCCCGAAGATGGGCAGCATGGTGAGGATCCAGGCGATACGGAACACGCAGATGCAGAGCGCGGTGATGAGCGTGACCTTGCCGGCCTGGCCCGCGCCGCGGATCGCGCCGCCCAGCACGTCCGAAAAGCCCAGGGTCCAGCCGAAGGGGGCCAGGAAAGGCATCACGCCGAGGGAGACCTGACGCGTGGCCTCATCCGTGGTGAAGAGGGACAGGAGCGGCCCGGCGAAAAGGACGATGCACAGCCCCACCGCGAGGCTGGAGAGTGCGCCGGCCCAGACGGCGAAGCGGATGCCCCGCTTCACGCGCCCGAACTTGCCCGCGCCGATGTTCTGCCCCACATAGGTGGAGATGGCGAGACTCAAGGCGCCCATGGGCATATAGATGAAGGCGTCCAGCTTGTAGTAGGTGGTGACGCCCGCCACGGCGACGGCGCCGAAACCGTTGATGCTGGCCTGCACCAGGAGATTGGAGATGTTGTACATGGAGCCCTGCAGCCCGCAGGGGATGGAGATGCGCACCAGGTCCCAGAGCGCGAGGCCATGGAAATCCGGGTGCAGCAGATCCAGCCGGTAGGCCGGATCCAGCTTCGTCAGCCGCAGGATCACCAGTACGGCGGAGATCAGCTGGGCCGCCACGGTGGCGATGGCCGCGCCGGCCGCGCCCCAGTGCAGCACCGCCACCATCAGCACGTCCAGCACCAGATTGCTCACACCGCCGATCACGAGATACAGCAAGGGCCGCCGGGAGTCGCCCTCGGCGCGGATCATGCCGGCGCCCACGTTATAGAACATGGTGGCCAGCGTCCCGGCGAAAATGATCTGCAGATAGAGCACCGCGTCCGGCAGCAGCTCCTCCGGTGTGCCCATCCAGCGCAGCAGATCTTCGGAAAAGACCATGCCCACCACGGAGATGAGCAGGCCGCAGAGCGCGGAGAGCAGCATGGCCGCGTCGATGAGCTTCTTGAGGCCCGGCTTATCCCCCGCGCCGTAGTGCATGGCGTAGAGGACGCTGGCACCGGTGGCGATGCCGAGGAAAAAGCCGATCAGGAGGTTTATGAGCGAGCCCGCCACGCCCACAGCGCCAAGGGGCGTCGGCCCGGCAAAGCGGCCCAGCACCGCCACGTCGATGGAGTTATAGAGCTGCTGGAACAGGTTCGAGAGCAGAATGGGAACGGAATAGAGGATCAGATCCCGGACGATGGGGCCCTCGGTCAGGTTCAGGGTATCGGTCTTGATGGGTAACGCCTTCTTTTGTATTAACAGGAATCCAGAGAAATCTACACCCGGCGGGCCGGAATGTCAACAGATTTGTTTGTAATCCCGGGAAGCTTGTGATAGACTGTAAATACTATGGATAATAAACAGAAAAACAGTATTTTTGTCTGGTCGCTGCTACCGGCGGTGATTTCCCTGGCCTGGCCCACCATGCTCGAGCAGCTGATGCAGACCGCCGTGCAGTATATCGACACGGCCATGGTCGGCTCCCTCGGCACCAGCGCCACGGCCGCCGTGGGCAGCACCGTCACGGTCAACTGGCTCATCGGCAGCACGGTCTCCGCCTTCGGCGTGGGCTTTCTCAGCCACATCTCCCAGGCCATCGGCGCCGGGGAGCGCGAGCGGGCGCGCAGAATTGCCGCCCAGTCGGTGCTGATGGTGCTGGTGGTCGGGCTCTTCTTTACAGCGGTGACGCTGGGGCTCAGCGGCCAGGTACCGGTCTGGATGCAGGTGGCGCCCTCCCTGCGGCAGGTGGCCTCCCGCTACTTTTTCATTCTCTATCTGCCCATGCTGGCCCGGGCCGCCAGCATCATCTTCGGGACCGTGCTCCGCGCCGCCGGGGATACCAGGACCCCCATGCGGGTCGGCATCCGGGTCAATCTCATCAACGTCACGCTGAACTTCCTGATGATCTATCCCACCCGCGATGTCGCGCTCTTCGGCCGCAGCCTCACGATCTGGGGCATGGGCTGGGGCGTGGTCGGCGCGGCGGCGGCCAGCGCCGTATCCTTTGTCTACGGCGGGCTCGCCATCACGCGGGCCTTCTACCGTCATCCGATGATCTCGCCGAAGGGCCTGTCCCTGAAGCCGGACGGAGCAGTGCTGCGGCCATGCCTGCGGGTGGCCTTCCCCAACATGCTGCAGCGCTTCGGCACCTCTCTGGGCTATGTGGCCTTTGCCGCCATGATCAACGCCCTGGGTGAGACCGCCACCGCCGCCCACACCATTGCAAACACCGTGGAGTCCGCTTTCTACATCCCGGGCTACGGCATGCAGACCGCGGCCGCCACACTCACCGGCAACGCCATCGGCGCCGGGGACCGGCAGCGGCAGAAGGATCTGGCCCGGCTCATTTTCCTGTGTGAGATCACGCTGATGCTCCTCTCCGGCTCGCTGCTCTTCGCCTTCGCGCCGACGATGGTGGGGCTTTTCAGCCGGGACGCGGCGGTCATCCTCCTAGGCAGCACCGTGCTGCGCATGGTGGCCTGTTCAGAGCCGTTCTACGGCGTGTCCATCATCATCGAGGGCATGCTGCAGGGCGCGGGACGCACCATGGTGCCCTTTGTGTTCAACATTATCGGCATGTGGGGCGTGCGCATCGTGGGCACCTTTATCTGTACGCGGCTTCTGGGCCTGGGGCTGGTCTCCGCCTGGGGCTGCATGATCGGGCACAACATGCTGCTCTTCGTACTGTTTCTGATTTACTACCGCCGCGGGCGCTGGAACCCGCTGGAGGCGAAGCGATGAAAAAAGTGCTGCTGACCGTCACCGAGAGCCGCTGCCGGGATGGGCTGTTTCGGCCGGGCGAGACCTTTGTGGTCGATAACCGCTGCCCGCCGCTCTGTCATGAGCTGTGGCACACGATCTATCCCATGGTCTTCGCGCTGCAGAACGGCGCGGATCTGGACCACGGGGAGACAAGGGCGCGCTGCTTTGACGCCCGCTGCCCCGACGGGGGCCGGGTCTGTCTGCATGGCGAGCTTTTGCCGGAGGCGTCGGATGGAAACGAGAGATAAACTGCTGCTCCCAACTCTGCTGGAGAGCGGCTGGGACGACGAGCGCGGGCGGCTGACCCCGTTTCGCAAAAGCCCCTATTACGAACAGCTGATGACCGCCTATGCTGATCTGCGGGTGGATCTGCTCTATCAGAGCGGTCTCCACGGCCCCGGCCATATCGAGCGGGTACTGCTGCTGGGCGCGCTGATCGCTCGGAACGAGGGACTGTCCCCGGCTGACGCGCGGCTGCTGCTGCGCTGCTGCGCCTACCACGATCTGGGCCGTGTGGACGACTGGGAAGATCCCGAGCACGGGGCTAGGTCAGCCTCCATGCTGGCCTCCGAAGCCTTTGCCTTCGCCCGGCAGGCGCTCTCGACGGCGGAGCTGCCGATCCTCTATGCCGCAGTCGCGGCCCACTCGCGCAGCGGGAAGCATCGCTGCGAGCTGGGGGAGCGCTACGGTGTTTCCCCGGCAGATTTCACCCGCTATGAGGAGATTGCCGCCTGCCTCAAGGACGCCGACAACCTGGACCGGGTCCGGCTGCACGATCTGGACCCCTCCCGCCTGCGGCACGAGGAGAGCCTGGCGCTGATCCCGCTGGCGGAGGAGCTGTATCGGAAATACCGGGAGCTTGCCGGCAGTACTGTCTGATGCACAAATCACGATAATGATTATTGGATGGCGAAAAGCCAAAAAGCTTTTCGCCGATGGTCATTGTCGACCAGATTCCGGAAGGAGGACCGCAATGAAGCTCAGCAGATGCAGCAAAGGACATTTCTATGACGCGGATACCCACTCGGCCTGTCCGCTTTGCGGCGCAGTCGGGCCTGTCGTTCCGCCCCCTGGCGCGATGCGCCGGGATACAAAGCCCGAAAGCCGGATCCCGGACGCCTTCCTCCGATACGGAACGCCGGAGTTCTGCGGCAGAGGCAGCAGCGGTGTGGTCTACAAGCTGGTGCCGAAGCCGGCGGAATATGTGGTCAAAGTCGTCCGCTGTGAGACCGCTGCGGAAGAGGAGGCCGTCCAGCACGAGCTTTTCAACGGCATGCGTCTGCGTTCCATCAAGGGGCTTGTGCAGATAGAAGACTCCCGCAGGCAGCGTGAGGACGGCGTAACTTACTGGTCCATTCTGGAGCGCGCCTATTCTCCCCTGACGGAATGCATGCAGCTGGCCCCCCTGACGGAGAAAGAGGTCCTCTCCCTGGGGCTCCGGCTCTGTGATACGCTGCTTGCCATGCAGCGCGAGGGTCTCCTGCATATGGACCTGCAGCCGAAAAACATCTTCCGTGATCAAAGCGGGGACTGGCTGCTGGGCGATCCGGGCGGTATTTATACCCTCGAAGAGCTGAAGCTCGGAAAGCGGGTCGGCACCCCGGCCTTCATGGCGCCGGAGGTGTATCGCGACGGCGCATGCAGCGAGAAGGCTGTGGTATACTCCCTGGCGATGCTGCTGTATTCCGTCCTCAACCGTGGGCTGCTCCCGCTGGAGGATCGCTATCCCGCGGAAACCGCGATCCAAAAGCGGCTGGACGGCGAGGACTTTCTTTCCCTTGCGCAGAATGTGTGCGGCCTTCGCTATCTGGCCCCGGCACTGTGTATGGATCCCGCTGCGCGGCCAAGTCTCGCGGCGTACCGGTCGCTGCTCGCAGAATGCAGGAGCCGGTTAAGCGATGGGGCGTCCGTGCCCTTCGGCGGTATGGACTCCGCTCCTTTTCCGGCGAAGGATTCCCTTGCGGTTTACGGGGCCGGCGGCATAGCGCCGGGGCAGTCTTTCTACGGCGCTTCAGGCCATGGGGCGGGAAAAGATACCCTGCTGCCTGGTTTTCCGGCACCCCCTGTTTCCCAGATGAACAGTACCTTTGACGGTATCGGGAATACGCCGGAGCATAGTTCTCCATCCGTTATGTCCGATCCCTTCTGGGATGGCGCGGATGTGGGCATGACCGCCCAGGCTTCGTCCGTGTCCGATCCCTTCTGGGACGACTTTGACCTGGGGATGCCTTCCTCCGCCTGGGATGACGAGGGCATGGACATACCCGCCCCTTCCCCGATTTCTTCCGCCAAGCGTCGGGAAGAGGTTTTCAGTAGCGTCGGGCCATCCATGCCGGCGCCGCCAGCGACTTCTCCCGCCGGGGCGGAAAAAGCCGGCGGCTTCTTTGGCCGGCTCTTCGGCGGGCGGAAGGACAGGAAACCCGAAGTCTCCCCGGTCCAGAGTGCCCCGGCTCCCACGCCGAAACCGCTGCCCCGGCTCAGTGAGGTGCAGTTTTCCGCTGTGTTCCCCAACCGTTTTGTCAAAGGCGAGTATGCCATCCTGGAAATGTTCCTCTATGAGGAGGAGTATCACCGCGTGGTGGAGCAGGCCATTGCCGCGGCCGAGACCGCAGTAAAGGAGTCCCGCAGCGGCGTCCTGCAGATCACGGAAAAGGCCGACGTCTGCGTGCTGCTGGAATGCGCCGACCGGAGTGTGGAGATCGACGGCAACGGGGAGCATCAGACCTGGTACGGCAAGTATCTGAAGTTCGATTTCTCCGTGTTTCTGCCGGAGGCCTATGCCCGGCGGCAGGTCATGTTCACCGCCACGGTGTTCTTTAACGGCGTGCCCGCCTCGAAGCTGCGCTTTACCGCCCAGTGCAACACCTTGCGCGAGCAGAAGCTGGAGCTGATGCGGGAGGACATTCTCACCGCCTTCGTCTCCTACGCCAGTCAGGACCGCAGCCGCGTCGCCACGATCATCCAGGGCATGAAGAAGGCCCGCCCGGATATGGACATCTTCTTTGACGTGGAGACGCTGCGCAGCGGCATGGACTGGGAGCGGGCGGTCCGCGCCGAAATCGAGCGGCGTGACATTCTGTTTCTCTGCTGGTCCCTGGCGGCGCGGGAGTCCCGGTGGGTGGACCGGGAATGGCGCTACGCCATGAGCAACAAGGGCATCGAATGCATCGAGCCGATCCCCATCGATCCGCCGGACCGCTGCCCGCCCCCTGATGAGCTGGCCTCCAAGTGCTTCCAGGATCGGGAACTGCTGTATATCAAAAGTGAATGAGTCCCTGCCGGCTGCGTATTATACGAATGCCTGATAAAAAGGTTTCAAAAGATTCCGGGGCAGAACGGTGCCGGATGAGGCGCCTTCCGCAAAGCATAATGGAGATACATGGTTAAGGACGGCAGCGAAGCATGGCGCCATTCTGACCGGAAGACTTTATAGATTTCTATCGGGTATCAGCCCAGGAAAAACCGAAGAGAACCCAGGCCCGGGTTCTCTTCGGTTTTTTTGCGTTTTCGGGAACGTTTTCGGCAGCAATGCGTCATACAAGAACCTCATAAAAGCCTTTCCCTTAAAAGTTTTACATGCCGCAAGGCGCGGAGCTTCCGCGCGAGACGGCATTGCAGCGCGGAAAACCCCTTTCTTCTTTTCTTCCGCAGCTCGTAAGAAAAAAAGAGGAAAAACGAGAAACTGGTCGTATATAGTGATTGTTAATCTGTCTGTCAAAAAGGAGGTATGCGCAATGGATGAATTGAAAACGCCCGGGGGACTTGCCGCCTGGGAATGCGGCTTTGCCGCGGCAGAAGCGGAATACGAAGCCGCGCAGGAGGAAAGCAGCGCGACAAAACGCCGCAAGCCCTTTTTTCACTGGGGCATGGCGCTGTTCTTTCTGTTTTTCTTCCTCGGCTTCCCGGCGTATTCCTATTTCAGCTTCCGGGAGCGCTGGACGGCAGGGGACTGGGTCTTCAACGCCCTGCTCTGGGGGATGGGGGTGCTGAATCTCGGTCTGTCGGTCTGTCTGGCGCTGCGGGATTCCGGCCTCTCCCGGGCGCTCAAACCGATGCGGGCCTTCTGCGTCAGACTGGAAGCCCTGCGCCGCGAGACCGACGAGGAAGGAGAACCCGCGAGCCCGGAGCTGCGGCGCTTTTTTGATGCCTGCGAAGAAGCGCGCCGGAGCCGGAGGAAAGGGCTCTTGCTTTTTCGGGAGGAATACCGGAGCTTTCCGGAACTGCTGCCCCTGTTCGCCCTGCTGCTGGCCGCGGGGCTTGTGCCGCTGGTGCTTGCCGGGCTTTCCGGCGCCTGGGACCGGATCAACTGGGTCCAGAACCTGCTGATGATGGCGGCCGCCTGCATTCTAACCGGCCTGAACCTCTGTCTGGAGCTGATCCAGCGACGGGAAGCCAGGGAGTATCGCATCACAGAGGCGTATCTGGCGGCTCTCAAACGCGTCCGCGAGCTGTATCTGCGAAGGGCCGGGCGTACGCCGGGGCAGGAGTGAGTCCCGCGCCGAAGCGAATAACACAAACAGTACCACGCAGCGGAAAGGAGTGCAATGCCTATGAGGAGAGAGAACGAAGAGAAGCTGTTGGACGAGTTGGAACTGATCGACGAGGAACAGATCGACCGCGAATGCTTCGCGGCGGAAGCTGACGAGGCTGCCTTTTCCCCCGCACACAGCGAAGAGGCGCCGCGGCAGCCGGATCGGGACAGGGCGCCGGACCCGCAGGACGACCGCGATAGCCTGCGCGCCTATCTCCGGGAGCTCGGCCGCACCCGGCTCCTCTCGCCGGAAGAGGAGATCGCCCTGGCTGAGCGGATCCGGCAGGGCGATGAAACGGCCCGGGAGCGGATGATCGAAACAAATCTGCGGCTGGTGGTGTCCGTCGCCAAGCGCTATCAGCGCTGCGGGCTGGATCTTCCGGACCTGATCCAGGAGGGCAATATCGGGCTGATGAAGGCCGTCATGAAGTTTGACCCCGCGAAGGGCTACCACTTCTCCACCTATGCGACCTGGTGGATCCGTCAGGCCATCTCCCGTTCCCTGTCCAACGACAGCCGGACCATCCGTATCCCGGTACATATGGTCGGTACGGTGCACAAGGTCCGCCGCGCGAGGCTGCTGCTGATGCACACGCTTCAGCGCGAGCCCGCCGCGGAGGAGCTTGCCCGGGAACTGAACATGAGCGAGAGGAAGGTGAAGGAGTGCCTGGCCTGTCTGGGCGACACGGTCTCGCTGGAGACCCCCATCGGGGAGGAGGACGACTCCGAGCTGGGCGACTTCATCGCCGACGGCCAGTTCCCAGATCCCGCAGACCTGATCGACAACCGCCTGCTGCGCGGGCAGATCGATCAGGTCCTGGACACCCTGGAAGAGCGGGAGCGCGAGGTCATCCGGATGCGCTTCGGCCTGCTGGACGACAAGGTGTACACACTGGAGGAAGTCGGCAGGCACTTCGGCGTGACCCGCGAGCGCATCCGCCAGATCGAGAGCAAAGCGCTTCGCAAGCTGCGCCACCCCTCCCGCTCCCGGTACCTGGAGGACTGGCTGCACAGCGCATAAAAAAGGGACGGTGAAAAACGCTGTTTTTCACCGTCCCTTTTTTATGCGTATTCTATTGTTCCGTTCCCAGGCGGGAGAGCACTTCTTCAAAATACGACGGCAGGGGAGACTCCAGCTCCACATGCTCCCCGCTGCGGGGATGCACGAACTTGAGCCGCCGTGCATGCAGGCACTGGCCCTCCAGCCCCTTGTCCGGCGAGGGTGCGCCGTAGGTGAAGTCCCCCAGCAGGGGGTGGCCGATGCTGGCCATGTGGACCCGGATCTGGTGGGTGCGCCCGGTCTCCAGGATGCAGCGTATGTGGGTATAGCCCCGATAGCGGGCAATGACCTCCCAGTGGGTCACGGCGGGGCGGCTGTTTTTCTCCGTCACGGCCATGCGCTTGCGGTCCGTCGGATGGCGGCCGATGGGCCTGTCCACTGTGCCCCGGTCTTCCCGAAAGCCGCCGCGGGCCACCGCCTCATACACGCGGGAGAGGCTCCGGTCGCTGAGCTGGGCAGAGAGGGCCTGATGGGCAAAGTCATTCTTCGCCACGATCAGCAGGCCTGAGGTGTCCTTGTCGATGCGGTGGACGATGCCGGGCCGCTTTTCTCCCCCGATGCCGGAGAGACTGTCCCCGCAGTGCCAGAGCAGGGCGTTGACCAGCGTGCCGTCCGGATGGCCGGGCGCCGGATGCACCACCATGCCCCGGGGCTTGTTCACGACGATCACGTCCGCATCCTCATACACCACGTCCAGCGGGATCTCCTGGGCGATCAGCGGTACCTCCGCCGCTTCGGGCAGGCAGACGGTAAAGCTGTCTCCTGCCGTGCATTTGTAATTTTTCTTCACCGGGCTGCCGCCGAGGAACACACGCCCCTCTTCCAGCAGCCGCTGGGCCGCGCTGCGGCTCAGATCCTCCACCATACGAGCAAGGAGAGCGTCGATGCGATCGCCGCTCTCCTCTGCTTTGATGATAAGGACAGAATCCCTTTCATCCATTGTCTTTACTTGAATTCCGCCAGGATGTCTTCCAGAGAGAATTCCTCGGAAATCTCCGCCTCGGGAGCCGGGGCAGGCTTGGTCACGGGCTTCGGCGCGGGAGCGGCCGGCTTGGCGGCAGGGGCCGCGGGGCGGGCAGCAGGGGCAGCGGCGCGCTGTGCGCTCTGGGCGGGCTTGGCCGCGGGTGCGGCAGGCCTGGCCGCAGGCGCGGCGGGACGCTGGGTCGCGGGACGGGCGGCAGGAGCGGCGCTGCGCTGCTCGCTCTGCACGCGGGCATTGGCGCGCTCCCACTCGGCGAAGGGATCGGCCTCGGCGCTCTCCGCCTTACGGGCGGGAGCTGCTGCGGGGCGCTGGGCCGCGGGCTTGGCCGCCGCCTGGGACTGCTGGCGCTGACGGGCGGCGCGGGCAGCCTTGTACTCCTCGTACTCGTCGTCCTCGCGGTCGCGGCGGGCCTTCTTGCTGGCCTTGGCCTCGGCAGCCTCCGCCTTGGCGGCCACGCGGGCGGCGCGGCGCTCCTTGGCGCTGGGACGGCGGGGCAGATCCTCGTCCTCATCCTCGTCGTAGAGATCGTCGTAATCCTCGTCCTCGTCGCGCTCGCGCTCAAAGAGGATGGCCAGCACGAAGATCAGGCAGAAGACGGTGATGAACACGTCCGCCAGGTTGAACACGGGGAAGTTGATGAACTCGGTCTTGAACATATCCTGCACGTAGCCGTTCATGACCCGGTCGATGCAGTTGGACAGGCCGCCGGCCGCAACCAGCACGATACTCCAGCGGGCAAGCCGGCCGGAGATGAAATTCGTCGCCAGCGCAATGATGACTGCCAGGACGAACACGCCCGTCAGAATGATAAAGTAGATTCTGGCACCGCCGCCTGCCAGGAAGCTGAAAGCGGCACCGTCATTGTGAACATTCACAAGACTGAGGATACCGGGGATGAGCGCCTTTGAACCGCCGTCCAGCAGCGCGACGTCGCTCTGAACGCCGAACTTGACCCACTGGTCGGCGATGATGACCAATACGGCAACAATTGCGTACAGCATACTTTTCTCCTATCCGCCCCGGAGACCGGGGCCGCAGATTTGCTCAAGAGGGTTTCTTATATTGTATACCAGGTTTTAAAGTTTTGCAACCACAGAAGCGCAGCGCGGGCAAAGTCCGGTCTCGGGATCGGCGTTCAGGGAGTGCTTCCAGCAGCGGGGGCACTTGACGCCCGGGGCCTCGAAGACGGAGATGTTCAGCCCGGGGATCTGGCTGCTGGCGCCGGAGGCGGCGGTCTCACCCTCGCCGGCGTCCTCAGCGATCAGGCACTCGGACACGATAAAGAGCTCCGCCAGGTCCATGTCGGACAGGCGCGCGGCCGCAGCCTTCGCCTCCGCGTTGCCGGTGTGCAGGGTGACAGCGGCCTCCAGAGGCTTGCCGATGCGCTTGGCGGCGCGGGCGGTCTCGATGACACCGTTGACGTCGTTTCTAAGGGCGATCAGCTCATCCCAGCGGGCCATCTCCTCCGCGGGGAGGGCGTAGTCCACAAAGGGCTTGTTCATCTGGTTGAGCACCACGTTGCGGGTGTCGTCGCCCTCTCTGTGGGGCATGGCCAGCCAGATCTCATCGCAGGTGAAGGCCAGGATCGGCGCGAACATCTTGGTCAGAGTATCCAGGATCAGGTACAGGGCGGTCTGGGCGCTGCGGCGCTTGAGGCCGTTCTTCTCCTCGCAGTAGAGGCGGTCCTTGATGATATCCAGGTAGAAGCTGGAGAGCTCGACCACGCAGAAGTCGTTGATGGCATGGGAGATCACATGGAACTCGTAATCCTTGTACGCCGCCTCGACCTTTTCGATCAGCTCGTTGAGCTTGGTGACGGCCCAGCGGTCCAGGGGCAGCATATCGGCGGGCGCGACCAGGTCGTTTGCGTCAAAGCCGTCCAGATTGCCCAGGCAGTAGCGGGCAGTGTTGCGGAACTTCAGGTAGTTCTGGCTCAGCTGCTTGAAGATCTCCTTGGAGCATCTTACGTCCACATGGTAGTCGGCGGACCCGGCCCAGAGGCGGATCATGTCAGCGCCGAATTCCTTGATGATGTCAGCGGGGTCCACGCCGTTGCCGAGGGACTTGTGCATGGCCTTGCCCTCGCCGTCCACGGTCCAGCCATGGGTCAGGCACTCCTGATAGGGGGCGCCCATGCCCAGCGCGCCGACGGCCACCAGCAGAGAGGACTGGAACCAGCCGCGGTACTGGTCGCCGCCCTCCATGTACATGGAGGAGGGCCAGAAGCCCTGATCGCGCTTCATGGCGGCGAAGTGGGTGGAGCCGGAGTCAAACCAGCCGTCCAGGGTGTCGGTCTCCTGGGTGAAGTGCTTGCCGCCGCAGTGCGGGCAGGTGAAGCCCTCGGGCAGGATGTCGGAAGCGGGGCGGTCAAACCAGGCGTTGCTGCCTTCCTTCTCAAAGAGGGAGGCCACGGCCTCAATGCTCTCCTCGGTGCAGACGGGCTTAGAGCAGTCGTCGCAGTAGAAGACGGGGATGGGCAGACCCCAGCGGCGCTGACGGGAGATGCACCAGTCGGCGCGCTCGCGGATCATGGCGGCCATGCGCTCCTTGCCCCAGGCGGGGAGCCAGCGCACGTTCTCGCAGGCGGCAATGGCCTCGTCCTTGAAGGAGTCGACCGAGCAGAACCACTGCGGGGTGGCGCGGAAGATGATGGGCTTCTTGCAGCGCCAGCAGTGGGGATAGCTGTGCATGATGTCCTCGCTGGCAAAGAGAGCGCCGCTCTCCTTCATATCGGCGAGGATCACGGGGTTGGATTCCTCGGTTCCGAGGCCGGCGTACTTGCCGGCATACTCGGTGTGGCGGCCCTGATCGTCCACAGGCACCACCATGTCGGTGCCGTAGCGCATGCAGGTGACATAGTCGTCGGCGCCGAAGCCGGGGGCGGTGTGTACGCAGCCGGTACCGGAGTCCATGGTGACGTAATCGGCCAGCATCAGCAGGCTGGTCTTGGGCAGGAAGGGGTGGTCGGCCAGCATGTACTCAAAGAAGGTGCCCTCGTGGGTCTCCACGATCTCGTAGCTGTCGACCTTGCCGGCCTTCATGACGGCGGGAACCAGCGCCTCGGCGATGACGTACATCTCGCCGTTCGGGACCTTGACGATGGCGTAGCTGTCGCCCGGGGAAAGGGTGATGCCCAGGTTGCCGGGCAGGGTCCAGATGGTGGTGGTCCAGATCAGGAAGTAGAGCTTCGTAAGATCCAGATGGGCAAGCTTCCCCTTGTCGTCATGGATGGGGAACTTGACGTAGACCGTGGTGACCGGGTCGTCCTGATACTCGATCTCGGCCTCGGCCAGGGCGGTCTCGTCGTGGGCGCACCAGTAGACGGGCTTGAGGCCCTTGTAGATGTGCCCGTTCTGATACATCTTGCCGAAGATACGCACTTCGTCAGACTCAAAGCCCTTGTTCATCGTGGTGTAGGGGTGCTCCCAGTCCGCGATGACGCCCAGGCGCTTGAAGCCCTCGCGCTGCCGGTCGATATACTTGTTGGCATAGGCCTCGCAGGCGGAGCGGAAATCCGCCACGCTCATGGCCTTGTGGTTGAGCTTCTGCTCCTTGATGATGGCGGACTCGATGGGCATGCCGTGGTTGTCCCAGCCGGGGATGTAGGGCACATGGTAGCCGCGCATCATGTAGCTGCGGTTGATGAAGTCCTTGATGGACTTATTGAGGGCGTGGCCCATATGAATGTCGCCGTTGGAGAAGGGAGGGCCGTCATGCAGGTTAAAGAGGGGCAGGCCCTCGCTCTTTTTCAGATGCTCGTTGTAAATATCCAGCTCTTCCCAGTGCTTGAGCATATCCGGCTCCCGCTTGGGCAGACCGGCGCGCATGGGAAAGTCGGTTTTCGGCAGGTTCAGGGTGGCGTTGAAATCTGTGGACATAAGCGTATCTCCTATACAAGTAGAATCGGGGAGAAAAGGGCGGCTGTATTACAGGAAAAGCAGGAACGAGCACGTTTGTTGCCCCGAAGGAGTTTTGAATTGTTATTGCCGGGGCTTTGCCTCGGCAATAACTCCCTGAGGCGAGCGCTGCGAGCCCTCGCTTCGACCAAACGAGCCGTCTCCCGCACGGCGAGTGCGATAAAAGCGAGTATCTCCATCGTAAAACATCGTTTTACGATGGAAGGGAAAAGCGGGGCGCGCACCTGATGGTGCCCGCCCCGTACTATGCAGATGGCAGAGGCTCAGACCGTGAAAGGCTGAGTGCTCTCTAAGCTGACAGCAGGCTCCTCGGCGGGACCGAGATCAAGGGAGAAGTTCATCTCCGGCTGGATCTTGGAGGCAGAGTCCTCAATGCTGCGCACGGTCTCTTCCACGGCGGCAGCACCGGCGGCCTCATCGGCCTCCGGCTGGGGTATGTAGTCCTGGCTGATGGTCTCGAGCTGAGCGATCTGGCCCTCGCACAGGGCACGGACGCTGTCAAAATACTTGGCGGTGGCGGCCTTCGCCTCTTCGAGGCGGCGCTCATACATGGCGGTCTCCTCCTCGATGGAGCCGACGCGGGCCTTGACCTGCTCCTCGGCTTCGGCGAGCATGGCGGCGGCGCGCTTGCGGGCGTCCTGCTCGATCTGGACGGCCAGCTTCTGGGCGGAGAGGATGGCGGAGGAGAGGGTCTCTTCCCCGGCGCGATACTCCTCGATCTTGTCGACGAGGACCTTCATCTTGCTCTTGAGAACGGCATTCTCCTTCTGGGAAGCGGTAACGGACTCGGCCAGTTCTTCCAGGAAATCGTCCACGGAAGCCATATCGTAGCCACTGAGGCGGGATTTCTCAAAGGTTTTTTCACGGATGTCCTGAGCGGTAATCATAACTTTATCCACCTTTCAAAAATTTCTCTGTATCAAAGAAGCTGGCCGTCGCTCTCGGCTTCCCCGGCCTGGGATCCCAGAACGTCCACATTCTGGGGGGTGACGAAATAAGTCTTTGCGGAGATCGGCGTGATCTTGCCGTGCAGCGCGAAGGTAATGCCGGACAGGAAGTCCAGAAGCCTGCGGGCAAAGTCCGTCTGCACGCCCTCCAGCGTCATGACCACGGAGCGGCCCTGCGACAGATGGCTCACCAGCTCCCCGGCCTCGTCGAAGCTCTTGGGGTTGAAGAGAATCACCTGCTGCTCGCTGCCGCCGAACTCCACGACGCGCTCGCGCCGGGCCTTGGCCCCCTTCTTGAAGCCGAAGCCGCTGAAGAAACCGCCGCCGCTGCCGCCCGTGCTGCCTGCGGCCGCAGGCTGCTGTGCGGGCTTGGGCTGCTCCTCCTTCGGGGCGTCATCCGGCTCGATCTTCGCGCCGGCGTCCTCGCCGAACGCGTTTTCAAACTGTATCTGCGCGGCGCTGGGCTGCTGGGCCTGGGGCCTCAGATTCGTCTCGGCGCCTTCAAAAAAATCATCCTCGTCGTCATACGGTTGGGTGAGCTTACGCAGTTCATCCAGGAAACCCATGGCTTTGCCTCCGGAAATGCGATTTGGTTATTTATCTATATCGTAATTACGGGCGCCGAAGATCGCCGTGCCCACCCGGACCATGTTGGCCCCGCAGGCGATTGCGGCCGGAAAATCCCCGGACATGCCCATAGACAAAAAATCCATGGATACATTATCGTATTTTTTTCTCCCATTGTCAACAAAAAGCTTCCGCATTGCGAGAAAAAAAGGGCGGTTTTCGTCGGGGCTCCGGCAGATGGGAGGAATTGCCATCAGTCCGCGCACGGAAATTCCGCCAAAAGCGGAAGCCGCTTCCAGCGCCGCCGGGATCTCTTCGGGGGCAAAGCCGGATTTGGAGGTCTCCGCCCCGATGTTGACCTCCAGCAGCACCTCCTGCACAAGGCCGCGCTTCTGCGCCTCGCGGGAGATCGTTTCCAGCAGGGGAAGGCTGTCCACCCCGTGGATCAGGGACGCCAGACCCACCACCTGCTTTACCTTGTTTTTCTGCAGGTGGCCGATGAAGTGCAGCGGAGCGCCCTCGTAGGCGCCCCGGGCCTGCTTTTCCAGCATCTCCTGCACCCGGTTTTCCCCGCAGATATCCACGCCGGCGGCGATCGCCTCGCGCACGCGGGCGGCGTCATTCATCTTGGTGGCCGCCACGAGCTTGATCTCCTGCGGGTCCCGGCCCGCGGCGAGGGCCGCCCGCTCGATTTCGGCGCGCACCCGCGCCACATTTTCCGTGATGCTGCTCATACTTTCAGCTTCTTTCTATCTCAGCTTCCATAAAGCGAATGTTCAGATATGCTCCGCCCTCCGTCAGGCGAAAGAGCAGGATCGTCTTTCCCCCCAGCTCCCGCACTTCCAGCAGGCGGGCTGGCACGGCGCGGGAAAAGCCCGCGAAGCGCAGGCGGCAGGGGCCGGGCGCGGGGCAGTCCCCGCTCCGGAGCCGGGCCGCGTAATACCAGACCACATCCTCCACGACCCGGGCCTCGCCCAGGTTCTCCGGCTCCTCTTCCTCCAGGGCGGCAAGCACCTCCGGCGTGAGCTCCGCCAGCTCCTCCGGCAGCAGGGATTCCAGCCCGTCGCAGGCGGAGAAATATATGCCCGACCCGGGCAGTTTTTTCCCCTCCGCCGCGCCGGGGATGGGCGCGATTACCCGTTCTTTCCGGACGGCGACGCCGCGCAGCGGATACGCGCTCTCCGCCGGGGCAGGCGGCGGCGCCTGCCGCAGGGCGGCCAGCCCCTCATACAGGAAGACCCCCAGATACGCGCAGGCACCCAGGAACAGCAGGGCCGCCACCGCCAGGAGGAAGGGGCTCTCCCGGGTCTTATGTATCGACCGACTCAAGATTCAGCGGCCGGGGCGGCACAACGGTGGAGATGGCGTGCTTGTAGATGAGCTGCTGCTTCCCGTCGGAATCCAGCACCACGGTAAAGCCGTCAAAGCCCTTGACCACGCCGTGCAGCTGAAAGCCGTTCATCAGAAACATGGTCACGTTGAGCCGGTCGCGCCGGGCCTGGTTGAGAAAAGCGTCCTGGAGATTGATTTGTTTTTGCATTTGTCTGTTGCTCCTTCTGTCTTGTAGTTTCCGCCGTGGGCGGTCACTCCATGATAGCGCGGAGCAAGCGGATTATTCTGTCGAAAGAAGGCGGAGGATTTCCGCCCTGGCGGCGTCAAAGTCCGGGCGGTGATCCCAGCGGAACCAGTGGGCCGCCGGGTTCCGGCCGAACCAGGTGAGCTGCCGCTTGGCATAGCGGCGGCTGTTTAACTTTATCAGCTCTGCTGCCTCGCCGCGGCTCATTTCGCCCCGGATCGCCAGCGCAGCTTCCTTGTAGCCGATGGCCTGCATGGCCGTGCAGTCGGCGGAGAGGCCCTCGTTGAGCAGACCCGCCACCTCGTCAAAGAGCCCCTCGGCGATCATGGCGTCCACCCGGCTGTCGATGCGGTCGTAGAGGTCGGCCCGGTCCAGGTACGTCAGCGTCACCGTGAAAGCCCGGTAGCGGGGCGGGCGGGCGCGGGTCTCCGCGTCGTGCTCCGTGATGGTCCTGCCGGTGAGGCGGTAGATCTCGATCGCGCGGACGATGCGGCGCTTGTCCGCCGGGTGGAGCTTTGCGGCCCGCTCGGGGTCAAAGGCGCGCAGGGTCTCCAGCATTTCTTCCCCGCCGCGCTCGTCGTATTCGGCGTTGAGCGCCGCGCGCAGGCTCTCGTCCCCGGTGTCCCGCTCAGCGAAGTCCCGGCCGGAGAGCAGCGAGTCGATATAGAGCCCGGTGCCGCCCACGAGGATGGGCGTCTTGCCCGCGGCGAGGAGCATGTCGCAAACCTGCCCCGCCTCCTGCACATAGCGGGAGACCGAGTAGTCCTCCCAGGGCTCTGCCACGTCGAGCATATGGTGGGGGCAGCGTGCGCGCTCTTCGGCGGTGGCCTTGGCGGTGCCGATGTCCATGCGGCGGTAGATCTGCATGGAGTCGGCCGAGACGATCTCCCCGTTCAGTTGTTCCGCCAGCTCGATGCCGAGCTGGGTCTTGCCCGTGGCCGTCGGCCCGCAGACAACAAGGATTTGTGGTTTCATAGTTTTCAAATATATTCCAGGATTGTCATCCTGAGCGAAGCGAAGGATCTCGCCTCCGACGCAAGTTCGGGCACAATGAGATCCTTCGTCGGCTTATGCCTCCTCAGGATGACAGGATGAAGGATTTACACGATTCTCTTGAACATCTTGTCCAGATCCTTCCGCGTCAGGATCGCGGAGACGGGGCGGCCGTGGGGGCAATACTTGACGCGGCCGGAGAGCACCTCTCGCACGATGCGCTCCCGCTCGGCGTCCGATGTGTCCCAGCCCGCCTTGATGGCGGCCTTGCAGGCCACCGTGTGCAGGATCTCGTCCCGCGCGCTCTGCCCGTCGGGCGCCTTGTCCCGGCGGAGTTTTTCCAGGATCTCCTCCACGGCGGGCACCGCGTCGGCAAAAAGAATGTCCGCCGGGACGGCGCGGATCACGAAGTCCGTCTCGCCGAAAGGCTCGATCTCAAAGCCCAGCTCACTGAGGAGCTCTCCGTTCTGCTCCAGCAGCTCCGCATCCCCGGCGCTCAGCTTCAGCGGCGCGGGCGTCAACAGGGACTGGGACATGATCTGGCGATCCATCGCTTTGAGCCGGTCAAAATTCATGCGCTCGTGGGCGGCGTGCTTGTCGATGAGCATCAGCTCTTCGCCCACTTCGACCAGAATATAGGTCTTCATGGTCTCGCCCAGGATCTTATAGTCCGGGAGCACCGGTTTTTCCACATTTTGAACAGGTTTTTCCACAGAGACGTCGACTTTTTCTGTCGAATCCTGTACTTTTTCCTCGAATTTCTCAATCTTCTGCATCGGGGAGAGGTCCAGGCGGGTCTGCTCCAGGGGCGAGGAGGCGTGCAGCGAGGCAAAAGCCTGGGAAAACGTGGGCCGCCGCTCCTCAAAGGAGGCGGACGGAACGTGCGCGGAAACCGGGTTTGCGGGCACAGGGCGGGCGGGCGCAGCCGCCGGCGCGGCGCCCTTCTTTTCCACCGCGTAGCCGTTCTGCCGGAAATCCTCCGCGTTCATGCTGCGGTAGAAATCGGGTTTCGGCTCCGTCACCTTCCGGGTGGAGGGCGAGAGCTCTACGGCAGCGGTGCGGTTCTCGCTCTCCAGGGAGAGCTTTACCGCGTTATAGACCAGGTCAAAGACCTTCTTCTCGTAGGAGAACTTGACCTCCACCTTGGCCGGGTGCACGTTCACGTCCACACTGGCGCAGCTCAGATCCAGATACAGCACGCAGGCCGGGTAGCGCCCGGTGAGCAGCGTGTTCTTATAGGCCTGCTCCAGCGCCGCCTGCAAAAGCTGAGAGCGGATATAGCGGCCGTTGCAGAAGAAAAACTGGGCACTGCGGTTGCCGCGGCCTGCCGAGGGAGAAGACACGAAGCCCGTAACCTTGACGCCCTCGTCCTCGCTGACACAGCGCAGCATCGAAGAGGCGAGTTCCCGCCCCAGCAGGGTATAGACGCAGGAATCCTCCCGGCCGTCCCCGGGGGAGAAGAATTCTTCTTTTCCGTCGCGCAGCATGCGCACGGAGATCTCCGGCCGCCCCAGGGCGCAGCGAAGCGCCGTCTGCACACAGGCGCCGGCCTCAGCCCGGTCAGATTTCAAAAATTTCAGGCGGGCGGGGGTGTTGAAGAACAGGTCCCGCACGATCATCGTGGTGCCCTCCGGGCAGCCCACGGGCGACATCTCCTGAATGTCCCCGGCGGTGAGCGTCACCAGTGTGCCGCTCTCGCTCCCCTTCTGGCGGGTGCGCAGCTCCACATGGGACACGGCGGAGATGGCGGCCAGCGCTTCACCGCGAAAGCCCATGGTGCTGATGGCCTCCAGCCCGCGCTCGTCCTGCAGCTTGGAGGTGGCGTGACGCAGAAAGGCCACGCCCGCGTCCTCGGGCGCCATGCCGCAGCCGTCGTCGGTGACGCGGATGTAGGGCGCGCCGCCCCCGCGGATCTCCACGGTCACGTTTTTGGCCCCGGCGTCGAAGGCGTTCTCCATCAGCTCCTTGATGACAGAGGCCGGGCGCTCCACCACCTCGCCGGCGGCGATCATATCCGCCACATGCGGGGAGAGTATGTTAATGACTGGCATTTGAATCACCTTACCTTATAGGCTTCCCTTCGTCAAAGGAAGCTCACTCCATTCCGCTTCCATGGTTTGCTTAAGAGCCATGAAAGCTCCATATCCGTTCCCTCCCTTTTCCTCTCCAAATCAAAGCGGTCGCTTTGATTTGGGTAAGGAGGAACAAGGACGGCGGTCATGGCAGCGGTGTTCACACCGCCGCCTGGCCTCTCGGCCTTGTTCGGACGCGGGAAGCATCCTGACGCGCGGGAAGCGCGCGACGTTCCGAGCTTGCTGTCCGCGAAGCGGACTGATGAGGGGCGCTCGTCGTCTGAGAACTTCTTTCGAAGCGCTGTCCGCTGTCCGCCATCTCCTTCCGCCCCTGCGGGGCACCTCCCCCGGCGGGGGAGGCATAGCGGATTCTGTTATTATATCGGATTTTTATTGAAACTTCCATACCTTTTGTGTTAAAATCATTTGAATACTCAAACTGTCAAAAAGGATTGTTTCTATGCCTTATGAGAGAAAAGTGATCGCCCCGGAGAAGATCCGCGAGCAGGAGGCGATCTGTCATCGTATTTTTGACCGCGTCACCGCGGACGGCGCCCGGCCCCTCGCCATGGTGGACACGTACGGCTGCCAGCAGAACGAGGCCGACAGCGAGAAGATCCGCGGGTATCTGGCCGAGATGGGCTACGGCTTTACCCAGGACGAATTCCAGGCTGATGTGATCGTCATCAACACCTGCGCCGTGCGCGAGCACGCGGAGATGCGGGTGCTGGGAAACGTGGGCGCGCTGAACCACTCCAAGAAGGCCCGCCCCGGCCAGATCATCGCCGTCTGCGGCTGCATGGTGCAGCAGGAACACATGGCGCAGAAGATCAAGATGTCCTACCCCGTGGTAGACCTGGTGTTCGGCCCCCACGAGCTCTGGCGTTTTCCGGAGCTTCTGGAGCGCGTGATGCAGAGCGGCAAACGCGTTTTCGCCGCCGAGAAAAACCTGGGCGCCGTGGCCGAGGGCATTCCCCAGAAGCGGGACGGCAGCGTGAAGGCCTGGCTGTCCATCATGTACGGCTGCAACAACTTCTGCACCTACTGCGTGGTGCCCTATGTGCGCGGACGGGAGCGCTCCCGCCGGCCTGAGGACGTGGTGGCGGAGGCCCGCGAGCTGGTGAGAGCCGGCTACAAGGACATCACCCTGCTGGGCCAGAACGTGAACTCCTACGGCAAGGACCTGGACTGCGGCGTGGACTTTGCCGACCTGATTGCCATGGTCAATGAAATCCCCGGCGACTTTCGCATCCGCTTCATGACGAGCCACCCGAAGGACGCCACCGAGAAGCTCTTCCGGACCATGGCCGCCTGCGAGAAGTGTACACATCAGCTGCACCTGCCCGTCCAGTCCGGCAGCGACCGGATCCTGAAGGCCATGAACCGCAGCTACAACCGGGAAAAGTACCTGCAGCAGGTGAAATGCGCCCGGCAGTACATGCCCGACCTGGTGCTCACCACCGACATCATCGTGGGCTTCCCCGGCGAGACGGAGGAGGACTTTGCCGACACCCTCTCCCTGGTGGAGGAGGTGCGCTATGACGCCATGTTCACCTTCATCTACTCCAAGCGCGTGGGCACCCCCGCGGCCTCCATGCCCGACCCCTACACCCGGGCGGAGAAGCAGGTGCATTTTGACCGGCTCACGGAGCTTGCCAACCGCATTTCCGGCGAGAAGCACAAGGAATATGAGGGGAAGGCCGTCCGCGTCCTCATCGACGGGGAGACCGGCAAGCCCGAATACAACCTCTCCAGCCGCACCGACGGCGGGCGGCTCGTGCACCTGCACGGCGACCCTGCTCTGATCGGGCAGTTTGCGGACGTGGAGATCACGTCCAGCAACACCTGGGCCTTGTACGGAGAGATCAATGAATAATGAATAATGAGATAATGAATAATTAAGGAGTCGCTTCGCGACGATTATAATCCGTTCGCCGAAGGCGAACACCATAATTTTTCATTATTCATTTACCATTATTCATTACCAGAATTTCGGAGGATTTTTATGGCTGAACTGACGCCCATGAAGCGGCAATATCTGGACATCAAGCAGCAGCACCAGGACTGCCTGCTGTTCTTCCGCCTGGGCGATTTTTACGAGATGTTCGACGACGACGCCAAAGTCGCCTCCCGGGAGCTGGATTTGGCCCTGACCACCCGCGACCGCAACGTGGAGGACCCGGATGCGCGCACGCCCATGTGCGGCATCCCCTACCACAGCGCGGAGGCCTATATCGCCAGGCTCATCGCCAAGGGCTACAAGGTGGCCATCTGCGAGCAGACCGAGGACCCGGCCCTGGCCAAGGGTCTCGTGTCCCGCGAGGTGATTCGCATCATCACCCCCGGCACCGTAACCGAGAGCTCCATGCTGGAGGAAGGGCGCTCGAACTACCTCTGTGCTGTCCACCTCTCGAACGGCCGGGGCGGCGCCGCCTTCTGTGACATCTCCACCGGTGAATTCTGCTGCGCCGCCTACGAAAGCGACCCCGTGTCCCACATCCTCAACGAGCTGGGGCGCTTCTCGCCCCGGGAGGCTGTGCTCTCCGGCCCGGCGCTGGACGCGGAGGAGATCCCCAGCTTTCTCAAACAGAAGCTGAACGCCATGCTGGAGTTCGGCGGCACGATGTTTGAGTACATGCCCGCCGCGGCGCGGGTCTGCGAGCGCTTCGGCTTTGCGGACATCGATGAGAGCGGTCTGGGCGACGCGCCGGAGGCGGTCGCTGCCGCGGGCGCGCTGCTCCAGTATATCCTGGAGACGCAGAAATTTGACTTGAGCCACATCCGCCGCATGGACGTGTTCTACGGCGGGCGCTATATGGAGCTGGACTGGACCACCCGCCGCAGCCTGGAGCTGACCGAGTCCCTGCGCAGCGGGGAAAAGCGGGGCTCTCTCCTCTGGGTGCTGGACAAGACGAAGACCCCCATGGGCGGGCGCATGCTGCGCGCCTGGGTGGAGCGGCCGCTGCTCTCCGTCGTGGCGATCAAGCGCCGCCTCGCCGCCGTGGGCGAGCTTGCGAAAAACCACGTGGCCCGCAGCGAGCTGATGCTGGCCCTGAAAGAGATCAGCGACATGCAGCGCCTGGTGGGCCGCGCCGTCTACGGCACAGCCGGCGGCCGCGATCTGCGCTCGCTTGCCAACTGCGCGGCGGTGCTGCCCCGGCTCAAGGAATTAACAAGCTCCTTCACCTGCGCGGAGCTGCGGGATATCTGCGGCATGGACGCGCTGGAGGACATGCGCGCGGAGATCGACCGCGCCATTGCCGACGATCCCCCCTTCTCCGTCCGCGAGGGCGGTATCCTGCGGGAGGGCTATTCCGAGGAGGTGGACCGGCTGCGCAACGTGCGCGACAACGGCGCCCAGATGGTCACCGAGCTGGAGGCCCGGGAGCGGGAGCGCACCGGCATCAAGAAGCTGAAGGTCGGCTACAACAAGGTTTTCGGCTACTATATCGACGTGCCGCGCTCGGCGGGGCTCGAGAACGTGCCGGAGGACTATATCCGCAAGCAGACCCTGGTCTCCAATGAACGCTATTTTACCCAGGAGCTCAAGGAGCTGGAGAACACGCTCCTGACCGCCCGGGACCGGATCAACGAGCTGGAGTACCAGTATTTCTGCGAGGTGCGCGACAGCGTGGCCGCGAAGGTGGCCCGGATCCAGGCCACCTCCGAGGCCGTGGCAAAGCTGGACGTGCTCTGCTCTCTGGCCGAGGTCGCCGTCCGCAACAACTACACCTGCCCGGAGGTGGACGCCTCCCGGGAGCTGCACATCCTGGAGGGCCGCCACCCGGTGGTGGAGCAGACGCTGAAGGACGTGCTCTTTGTTCCGAACGACACCTACTTAAACGACGCGGACGACCGCGTCGCCATCGTGACCGGCCCCAACATGGCCGGCAAATCCACCTACATGCGCCAGACGGCGCTGATCGCCCTGATGGCGCAGATGGGCTCCTTCGTCCCGGCGCGCTCGGCCACCATCGGCGTGGTGGACCGGGTCTTCACCCGCATCGGTGCCTCCGACGACCTGGCCGCCGGCCAGTCCACCTTCATGGTGGAGATGAACGAGATGGCGGAGATCTTAAAGCACGCCACCGCCGCCTCCCTGCTGATCCTGGACGAGATCGGCCGCGGCACCTCCACCTTCGACGGCATGGCCATCGCCCGCGCGGTGCTGGAATACTGCGCAGACAAGCGCAAGCTCGGCGCGAAGACCATGTTCGCCACCCATTACCACGAGCTCTCCGCCCTGGAGGGCGAGGTCGGCGGCGTGCGCAACTACAACATCACCGCCAAGAAGCAGGGCGGCACCCTGGTCTTTCTGCGCAAGATCGTGCGCGGCGCGGCGGACGACAGCTACGGCATCGAAGTGGCAAAGCTCGCGGGGCTTCCCGATTCGGTGATCCGCAAGGCCAAGGAATATCTGAAAGAGCTGGAGACGGAGGGCATTTCCGCCCCGGCGACGGATGCGGGGGACGACCAGATCAGCTTTTCCGACATCGGGGCCGACGAGGTGCGGCGCGCGCTGCTGGAGATTGATCTGAATACGCTGACCCCCATCGAGGGCATGAACCTGCTCTTCGAGCTGCAGCGGAAAGCGAGGGCCTGATGTACAGACGCGATCCCCCCGAATTTACCAGCCGCCTCGGTACGGTCCCCGCGATCCTGGCGATGCTGTGGCTGCCGGTGCACGTGTTCGGCCTGCCCTGGGTCCTGGTCCGTGTTTTTGGCATCCGGGACGACGTGCAGATCAACTTTCTCACCTATCTCTGCGGCGCTGTCTTCCTTCTGATCGTGGGCTTTCGCTTCCTGCGGCGGGACTTTGATGCCCTCTGCGACCACCCCGGCCGCGTCTTTCTGCAGGTGCTGGGCTGTTATGCGTCGATGATGCTGATGAACATCGCGGTCTCCGGCATCCTGATGCTCTTTGTGGACGAGGCGGAGAATCCGAACAATGCCGCCGTGATGGATCTGGTCAGCGTGCAGTCGAATAAGATGAGCGCCATCGCCATCTTCCTCGCCCCCTTCGTGGAGGAAATGATCTTCCGGGCAGGTATCTTCGGCATGCTGCGGCAGAGAAGCCGCCTCGCCGCCTATCTGGTCAGCATCGCGCTCTTCTCCGTCTACCACGTCTGGGGCTACGCGCTGGATGATCCCATGAGCTGGCTGTATCTGCTGCAGTATCTGCCGGCCTCCTACCTGCTCTGCCGCTGCTATGAATACTGCGACAGCATCTGGGGAAGCCTGGCCTTTCATATGCTGACAAACTATATCTCGCTGCAGGCCCTGAGCCTGGCGGAGGAACTGCTGTGAGCAACGATTTTGTGATCCGCCCCATCGCGCGGCTGCAGAGCGATCTGAAGGAAAAGTTCGGCGTACCGCGGCAGGCCGGGATCGTGGAAGCGCTGGAAGGGCGCATCGTCTTCGAGCCGGAATACCGGAACCCGGATGCGCTGCGCGGCATCGAGGGCTTTTCCCACCTCTGGCTGATCTGGCAGTTTTCCCGCGCCCTGCGGACGGAGTTTTCCCCCACGGTGCGCCCGCCCCGCCTGGGCGGCAACGAGCGCATGGGCGTCTTCGCCACCCGCTCCCCCTTCCGGCCCAATTCCCTGGGCCTGAGCTGCGTGCGCCTCTTGCGCGTGGAGCAGGACGAAAAGCTGGGAACGGTCCTCGTCGTGGGCGGCGCCGACCTGGTGGACGGCACGCCGATCTTCGACATCAAGCCCTATATCCCCTACGCCGATTGTAAACCGGAGGCGCTCTCGGGCTTCGCGCCGGATTCCGGGCGGACGCTCCGGGTGGAATACCTCCCCAGCGTGGAGGAGCAGATCCCCGCCGGGAAGCGGGAGGCGCTGCGGGGCGTACTGGCAAACGACCCGCGCCCCCGTTATCAGGACGATCCGGAGCGCGTTTACGGGCTGGACTTCGCTGGGAAAAACGTGAAATTCCGCGTGCAGGGCGATACGCTCACCGTCCTTGCGGTGGAATAACCAGAATACATAAAGAAACGGATTGCTACGCCAGTGACATCGGTCACTGGTGTGGCAATCCGTTTTTCTATCCTACTATCTTATTTTACAGCAGCGAGACCAGCTTCTTTGCCCCCTCGGCGAAGCAGGCCAGATTCTCCTCCTGCAGCACGGTGTCCTTCGGGGTGTGGATACGGCTCATGTACAGGCCCAGCACAGGCTTTTTCTGCAGCGCCGCGACGCCCACGCTCACCGGGAAATTGGCCTGGTCGGAGGGGTAGAAGGCCGAGAGCGTGCTCTCGAAGTGCAGGGTCTTGCCCTCTGTCTCCGCAAAGGCCGCCTGCAGCGCCTCACCGTAGCGTTTGCGCGCCTTCCGGGACTGGACGAAAAGGAAATCGTCCCCGTCCGAGACGCAGTCGAAGTTCACCAGGAGCTTGTCCTTCATGGCCTTTTTGTGCCTGGAGGCAAACCAGCCGGAGCCCAGCAGGCCGTTCTCCTCATGGTCGAAGAAGACGAAGGCGCAGTTCGCCCTCTCCTCCTCGCTCATGCGGGCGATGGCCTCCACCAGCGTCAGCACACCGGAGGTGTTGTCGTTGACCGTGTGGGGGTTTTCAGGGCCCAGCAGGAACACATAGAGCATGGCGCCGAAGCCCAGCAGCATCCCCAGAAACATCCCGGCCACGCCGATCCGCGGTGCAAGCAGCGCGGCAAGGCCGAACATCAGCACCACAAAGGGCAGCGAGATCAGGATGCTGTATCCAAGATAGATCAGGATGTTCTTCGGGGTGACGAAGTTGGGGAAGGGAAGTCTTGCGCAGGTGTCGTAGTGGGCGGTGAAAATCACCTTCGCCGTCTCCACGTCCCCCAGCACCAAGTTGCGGCAGCGGGGAAAGCCCCCCTCCTCCACCTGCAGGCCGGGGATGCGGCTCTGCACCATCTCAATGAAGGCCAGCTTCTGGGCCTTCGTTTTCCTTACCTGCCAGTTCTGCAGGATCTCATGGCTCAGCGCTTCCATCAGCGTGTCACCGTAAAAGCGCCGCCGCACTCGATGACAGGGATGTCCATGCCGCCATAGGTGCCGCCCCAGTGCCACTCGGTCTGCAGCTCCAGATCGCGGGAGCTGCCCTCCGGCAGCTGCACCGTGAAGGACTGGCTGGCCAGCGGGGTGCTCAGGAGCGCGGTGTTGCTGTCATAGTGGATCTCGGGGGAGTCCAGCGAGACATACTGCCCGTTCAGCGCGATCTGTACGGAGCCGGGCAGAGAGTTTACGTGGATGCTGTAGGAATTGAGCGTGACCGTGACCGCCACGCTGATCTCATTTTCGCCGGAGATGCGGGCTTCCCAGTCGGTGCGGATATCGATGTGCGCGCCGGTGCGGGACGTAAAGCTGCCGCTGCCGAGCAGCGTCCCCAGACCGACCACGCCGCCGGGCGCGCTGTTCTCGGCGGGAACCGGGATCGGCGTCTCCATGACGGCGGGCTCGGGCGTGCTCTCCACCACCGGGGCGGCGGGCGTCGGCGTCGCGATCACGGCGCTGCCCTGGGCGGGCGCCTCATAGGGGGCGGCGCTGACCGCTACCGGCGCCTCCGTGGGGGCCGGGGTGTTCTCCGTCACCACCACGTCGTTGTTCACGGGCTGGTTGGCCTCCGCCTCCCGGCGGCGGTCCAGGCTGGTCAGGAAGGTGAAGACGACTGCCACCACCAGCAAAAAGACAAGAATAAACAGCACTGCTGTGATTTTCCCTTTCATGGGTGAAAAAACCTCCTCTTTTTTCCCGGCGCGCGCTTTCTTTCACAGGGGGGAAGTACAGCCGGTTTCAAAAAGTTACAAACAGTATACAATAAATGTCGAAAAATGTCCAGACCTGCGGCGGTCATCTTCAGATTTTTTCAGAATTTCGCCCGCATATCTGCAGGATTGGAAAATTTGTCAAAAAAATGTCGCAAGGCTCTTGACAGCCTCATATTGCTGTGATATCATTTTGATATCAAAAAGGAGGTGCTTTCCATGAAAGAGAAAGTATTGAACAATAAGAAAAACGGCCTGAGCATGCTGCTGCTCTTCATCCTGCTGTACGTGGCTGCCATCGGCCTGATCGTCTTTGCCGGCGTGAAGCTGGACGACGGGCGCATGGGCTTCCTGCCCCTGATGATCCTGGGCATTCTGTGGATGAGCGTTGGCTGGATCCCCTTCCTGGGCCTGAAGGTCCTCAAGCCCCAGGAGGCGCTGGTGCTCACCCTCTTCGGCAAGTACATCGGCACCCTGAAGGAGGACGGCTTCTACTTCGTCAACCCCTTCTGCGTGGCCGTGAACCCCGCCGCCCGCACCAAGCTCAACCAGAGCGGCGACGTGGATGCCGGCGCGAACAATGCCCTTTTGAGCGTCGCCCTCGGCAAGAACGCGGATGCTGCCGCGGCTGCCTCCGGTGAGGTGCCCAGCAAGAAGATTTCCCTCAAAGCCATGACCCTCTCCAACTCCCGCCAGAAGATCAACGACTGCCTGGGCAACCCCGTGGAGATCGGCATCGCCGTCATCTGGAAGGTCACCGACACGGCCAAGGCCGTCTTCAACGTGGACAACTACAAGGAGTACCTCTCCCTGCAGTGCGACAGCGCGGTACGCAACATCGTGCGCATCTATCCCTATGACGTAGCCCCCGGCGTGGACACCACCGGCGACGGCGTGGCCGACGAGGGCAGTCTGCGCGGCTCCAGCGAGCTGGTGGCCCAGCGGATCCGGGACGAGATCCAGCAGAAGGTGGAGGAGGCCGGCATCCAGATCATCGAGGCCCGCATCACCTACCTGGCCTACGCCCCCGAGATCGCGGCGGTCATGCTGCAGCGCCAGCAGGCCAGCGCCATCATCGACGCGCGCAAGATGATCGTGGACGGCGCCGTGGGCATGGTGGAGATGGCGCTGGAGCGCCTGAGCGAGAACCACACCGTGGAGCTGGACGAGGAGCGCAAGGCCGCCATGGTCTCCAACCTGCTGGTCGTACTCTGCGGCAACCGCGACGCGCAGCCGGTGGTCAACTCCGGCAGCCTGTATTGATGCCCCATGGCCGACAACGCCAAGAAACAGGTGCCGCTGCGCCTGTCCCCCAAGCTCTATGACGCGCTGGCCCGGTGGGCGGAGGACGATTTCCGCTCCCTCAACGGGCAGATCGAATATCTGCTCACCGAGTGCGTCAAGCAGCGGAAGAAAAACGGAAAATACGTGGGCGAGGAGATCGACAGGCCCATCGAGCTGGACATCGAATAAGGAGGAAACGTTATGGCAAAAACGATCATCCGCATCGTTCTGCTTCTGCTGGGCTTCCTCGTCCTGCTGGGCGCGACCCTGTTCATCGTTCTCCGCTGGGACAGTATCCCGGCGGAGATCCCCACCGAGTTTGGCGGCGCGGGGCGCCCCGAGGACTACCAGTCAAAAAGCAGCCTCTGGGGCATGCTGATCGTGGGCTGGCTTTTCTTCGCCGGGACGGCGGTGATCGCCCGCGTGCCCGCCCTCTGGAAGAAAAACGGTGGCTTTGTCCGCGTGAGCACCCTGCGCATCGGCGGGAGAACCATCAGGGCCAACTGGCTGAGCATGGATCTCATGAGCACCCTGGTGGCGCTGCTCTTTTCCTACATGAGCGTATGCAGCGCGCTCTGCCGCCCGCTGGGCGTGTGGTTCCTGCCGGTGCTCTTCGCTTCGCTCCTGCTCGCCTTCGTAATTCCGAGCCTCGTGCTGGGAAGCGAACAGTAAACGGCGGTTCGCTGGTTAGAAACCAAGGGCTACCGGGGCGTCGGCCCCTGCAAGGCGGGGCAGAGTCTCTCTATAGGGGAGGGGCTTGCCCCTTCCGTGGACATGTCCCATTTCTGCGGGCGGCTAATAGCCGCCCCTGCGACATGAGAATAGCATCGTTGATCAAAGGAGGCTTACCATGCGGCCAAAGCTCTGGCACCATATTCTGACCGGGATCTCCGGCGCTTTCCTGCTGGGGACGACGGTGTACGCCGTCATCCGCTATGGCTCGCTGCCGGAGAAGATCCCCACCCATTTTGACGGGGCGGGAATCGCCGACGGTTTCGGCCACAAGAGCACGCTCGTGATGCTCCTCTTCCTCGCCTGGATGCTCTTCGGCCTGCTCACGGTCGTCGTCTTTTTCCCCGACGCCTGGAACGTGCCGAAGCGCAGTCCCCGCACCCTGGCCGCCGCGGCAGACATGATCGCGGTGATGAAGCTCGTGACGGTGCTGATGTTCTGCTGGATGATCCTCTGCTCCGTACAGGGCTGGAACCTGGGTCCCTGGTTTCTGCCCGTGACCATGGTGGGCATGTTCGCCCCGCTTATGCACCTGATTATAGCCTCGGTAAAAAAGTAAAACCTGTGTCATCCGATCTCATTCTGAGGTGAGAAACATGAAGGACAAACAGCTTTCCTCCTATCTGCTCTGGGCCTTTCTGCTGGCCTGGATGCTGCAGGCGGCCGCCATCGGCCTGGCCTGGAACGGGCAGAGCCAGCTCTTCACGCTGGTCCTCACCGTCTCCATGTACGCGCCCTTTGCCGCGGTGCTGCTGGCGAAAGCGCCGCTGAAGGACATGGGCTGGCACTTGCGGCTGCGCAAAAAGGGCAAATGGATCCTCGCGGCCTGGTTCGGCCTTGCGCTGCTCACGGCCATCGGCGCGGCGCTGTATTACCTCATTTTCCCCGCGCAGCTGGATCTGAGCGGCAGCGCGGTGACGGCCCAGCTCGGTGAGGAAGTATTGAAGCAGATGGAAGCGCAAGGCCTCACGCTCAAGACCCTGATGCTCGTGCAGCTGGCCGCTGCCCTGAGCTATGCCCCGCTCATCAACACCTTCGCCGCCCTGGGCGAGGAGGTGGGCTGGCGCGGCTTCCTGTATCCCCGGCTCAAGGAGCGGCACGGCACGGCGAAGGGCCGTCTGCTGGGCGGCCTGATCTGGGGCCTGTGGCACTGGCCGGTCATGATCTTCGCGGGCTACAACTACGGCACGGTCTACTGGGGCGCGCCGGTGCTGGGGCCGCTGCTGTTCTGCGTGATCTGCGTGGCGCTGGGCACGGTCATCGACTATCTGTACGAGAAGACCGACTGCATCTGGATCCCCGCCCTGGCCCACGGCGCCTTCAACGCCGCCGCCGGGCTGCCAATGCTGGTGCTGAACCCGGCCTTTGCCGACCGGACGACCCTGGGCCCCATGCCGATCGGCATCGTGGCCGGGCTTCCCCTGCTGCTTCTGGCGGCGCTGCTGCTCACGAAAAGCGGCAGAGAGGCTGTGTGATTTTCAAAACATCGGATATGGAAAAACTCCCGCGGATTGCTCCGCGGGAGTTTTTGGAGACTGTCAAAAAACTACCGCGATCGCTTTGGAAAACAGAGCCGCGGGGGAGCTCGAGGGGGCAAGACCCGCCTCGAGTACAATCAGACGCCGCCCCAAAAGCTTGATTA
>Ga0310697_10000744_pt1 | contig 41701 bp, 37 predicted proteins | sample 172DNAGHGlowgp2_FD_203883 | JGI IMG/M metagenome (GOLD analysis project Ga0310697, IMG submission 203883) | Sheep rumen microbial communities from Palmerston North, Manawatu-Wanganui, New Zealand - 1728 DNA GHGlow gp2 (v2) (version 2) | ecosystem: Host-associated > Mammals > Digestive system >...
TTTTCTTAAAAATGCTGTAAATATATAAATTTCAATTTATTACAAGGATTTCAGGTCTCATTTTGACCATTAAGCCTAAATATTATATTTTTGTGTGAAAAATAAATTACAATGGAAATAGATAAGGAAAAACTTCAACAAGTTCAGTTAATAATAGACAACCTTGCTAATGGTATTAACCCCATAGATGGAACAGCATTAAACAATATCGATGTGTTCAACAATGTACATATTATTCGTAGTTTTTTCTATGCCTCGCAAGTATTACAAGGATTAATTGATGGAGTTATAACAACACCGAAGAAAATACCAAACGCAAAAAAATCAACATTCCACTTAAACGACAACGATATATTGAATTTTGAGTTTTCAAAAACTCCGATCCCATTATCAACAATGGTTGAAATGATGAATCGCTATGTGGATGAGGAACAAGTGAAGAAATTGTCCTTCTCTAAATTAGCAGGCTGGTTAATAAAGATAGTTATATTAACGATTGACGAAGCAGCGAAAAAAGTACCAACAGAAATAGGAGAAAAAACGGGTTTGACAATAGAAAATCGAGTTGGTAGTTCTGGAAAACCATACTCTGTTGTTTTGTACAATGAGTCCGCACAAAGATTCATAATCGACAATATAGAAGGTCTGTATGATTTTCTTAACGTAAATAGTTAAGTACAACATTTCCCCAAAAGTTAGTTATAATAACAGGACTTACACTCAGGTCTATCGAAACATATTCCGTAAGAACTTTTACCACATTGGTGACAATAATTCTCTGAATAATATTCGTAGCCGCCATACTTATTCCATGTGTAATAACATTTTTTACAATAGGGAATTTGTGGATTATAAGAAATATCCTTTCCACATCGTATGCAATACCCGTCTTGTTGGCGTATTTTTATTCTCTGAATTGTTTGTGGTGCAGGCTTCTCCTCCTGTTTGACTTCATTGTCTTCTAAATCATCAAAATTGAAGGACTTTTGTGTATCAACAACATCTTTCGATTCTATGATTATTTTACACAATTGACTATAGTTTTTCACAAATGAATTTGAAATCATCAATAATTCCCAACCTTTGACCTTGCAAATTTTCGATTTTCTTGCATCGGATTGCTCACGTTTTTTATCTCCAAAATGTTCTCCTCCGTTTATTTCGATGACAATCTGGGGATATAATCGCCCATTTCGTTTCTCGTACAATACACAATCAAATTCACTATCAATATTCTTTAGTTCTTCATCGTCAGAAAAGATTTTACTGAAAGGAACATTTCTTTTTACCTCAAAAGATGTATAGACTGTACAAAAATGGGATATTGTCTTGTAAAATTCGTCTTCATAAAAGCTACCATTTGATTTTCCAATTTCTATTTTTAGAGTTTCGTTTTCAGGAACAGAAATTTTACCATTACTCTTTACGTATTGAATTAAATCCAATAAATCGCTAGAACAATTTTTAGCCAAAGCGTTAATCGCTTCTTCATCACTTGCTATGACTAGACGCTTCTTTGCCCGAGTAACAGCAACATTTATTAGTTCCGTGTTGTTTTTTATCCAATCGAATGTTCTTTGGCTTGTTTTGGTTGACAATGCTGTTGAAAGAATTATTGTTGATTTCTCGCCCCCTTGCATTGCGTGCACTGTACAACATTCAATATCGGAAAGATTATTTTGCTTTAACAAATCATTCAGTAAGTCTTTTTGATTTACGAATGGTGTAATAATGGTAGTATCGTGGAAATCATTGTGTTTCAAGTATTTTATAATTTCTATTGCTTCATCGTAAGCGGAATTTTTTTCTTTTACATTTTTGTTTTCTACTGGAATGCTTATAAGTTCTCCTGATTCCTTAATTGCGGCTAAATTCAAACATGAATTGTAGTATTTTTGATTTGAGAAATCAATAATTTTTTTTGCGCAACGATAATGATATTTCAAAATAACATATTGAGAAATTGTATCGTGGTTTCTCATTATATCTAATATTGAATTATGTTTGTAATCGTAACCTTCTGGTATGGAATACTTTTCTCGAAACATTTTATTTATTGAATCTTCCAGTACAATAATTGGTTTCAATTGTTGAGGGTCTCCAACCAAAAGTAAAGAATTGGCTTTTGTTATTGGGATGAGAGAATGTGCGACATTGCATTGACCTGCTTCGTCCATTACTACAATATCAAACATAAAATCAGGTGTTCCAAGACGTTGTGAAGAAATATTAGTCGTGAAAATTATTGGAAAAACTTTAACAAGTTTTTTCATATTTTCATCGTTATTCAACCACTTGTTGAATTCTTTTATTCGGTCTTCTTCATTTGCAAGTTTACAAATATTTTTTAACTCCTCATAAGCAGCTCCCTGCAACGTCTTTACGCATTTTAGAGAAGAAAAATAAAATAATTGTTGGAGTTTATAATCCTCGCTTAATGGCGTGAACAACTCCAAAACTTCTTCGTTTTTCACCTCTGGATTATCGTCTAATTCAAAAGTGAATTTGCTGATATTCTTCTTTATGTTTTCTGTAAATTGATGAGGAGACTGCTCTACGTAACTCAGTATTTTTTTAGCATTTTCTTTATATTCTTGTAGTTCAACATATTTTTCCTGACGCTTCAAAATTTTTTGTAGTCGCTCATTTTTTTCATTGGTTGACAATTTGATTTTATTCATTTTGTCATCATCAGGTTCTCGATAGGTAGAAAATACAAATAATTCCTTTATACGTGCAATTGCTTTTTTTACTTGTTCTTTGTTTCCAAGACGGATGTACGGGAATGGTATTTTTTCCCCATTGTATTCTATAGAAAGTTTTTCTATGATTCCATCTACAGGTTTATTATTTGCAGAACAAATCAGTATAGTTTTTTCATTATAGAAACCGTTAAGAATTACATTTAGGATTGTTTGTGTTTTTCCTGTTCCCGGAGGCCCTTGAACAAAAGTCACAGGTTGTTTCATTGCGTTGTAAAGGACACGCGTTTGGTCAACATTAATTTTTTTGTCACATATTATGATTTCAGGCTCTTTACGCCTTTTATCACGATGTGTAATTTTTCCTAAAAACGATTTCAATGGAACATTGAGTTGTCCATCTGTAACTCTCCGAATAATTGCATCATATGTTGTTCTCAAGTCAATGGGAACATCTCGTTCCAATAACACAATTTCAGGTCTTGTATTTGGTATTTCACCATTTCTTAAATTATTTTCTATTATGGCAATACAATTTTCTTCATTATTTCTAAAATCCTCAATAAATGTATCTACATCCATTTCTGTATATTGAAATAAAGTCGATTTACATTCCTCTTCGGCAACTTTTTCTTCCAATAAACGCTTATGAATAAATGACTTATTAAATCTTAACGTGTCATCTATACTCAAACTATTATTTATTGGATTAAACATTACGCTGTAGTAACAAACAATGTAATGCTTATTTTGTTTATCAATTGAAAATCGTGTCAAAGCCAATTCCTCATAATTCCGTTTTTCATTGGTTGATTGCTGACTTTTGTATATTTTCAGTACTTGTTCTTTTTGCTCTTTATTTAACGTGATAAGTTTATTTTGCATTAACACAGATAAATCAACGCCTGGAATCAAATAACTCTCTTTTTGATATGGGTCTTTATCCAAACGATTACATGCTTCATAATAATCCAAAAGATATTTTACATCTGGTTCGTAGTTTAACCACGAATATTTACCCATGTTATCATTGATTTTCTTCAGCAAAGAATCCGATACGTCGTAATGTGTAAAATCAATTATTGTCGCAGACTTTATTTTGTTTAGAAATAAGTCCAGTTTATCCAACACGTTATCTGGGTTTATTTGAGGGTTATAGCCATGACACTTTAATCGCGGTTCTTCATTGTCAAATTTTATGTCATCTACAGCAATCCAATATTTTGTCTCTCGTTCATCTTTATTCAAATAGACAATATAAACCCATTTGGCTTCACGAATTGCTTGTATTAATGTCTTGCATATTTTATTATCAATCATAGACAAATATAAATATTCACAAATATAACGAAACATCTGATATGTTGTCTATGCAAAAAAGTGCATTTTCAATAAGAAAAAACATTAGAATCTTCTTCTCAAGAAAATCCATTTTAAGATTCCCCTAAACTTTCACCAACCTCTTCCCCCTCCTTTGTTTCCGGCATTTTCAAACGGATTGTGTCATCGGGATTGTAAAGGACAACTTCGCCATTGCTTGGCGTAAAATCCTGATTGTCAGTTATTCTTCCCATATTTTTCAGCATTATATATTGCGGAAATAAAAATTCACAATACCGTTTCGGTAACGAGACGGGCAAATATTTAAAAAGTATTCCCATTTTTTCTATCTTTGAAAAAAAGAAATGTATGGAACAAATAGTAGTGCTCGATGCGGCAACAATTGGAGAAAACAGCATCTTCGATTCATTCAAAAACTTAGGAAACCTTCGTGTTTTTGCAACAACAACAAGTGAAGAACGATTGCAACACATTGCCAATGCATCAATTATCATTACAAACAAAGTCATCATCGACAAAGAAATTATGGACTCCTGCCCTGCCGTGAAACTGATTTGCCTTACTGCTACAGGAATGAACAACGTTGATTTGGTTTATGCAAAAGAAAGAGGAATCATTGTGAAAAATGTTGCTGGCTACTCCACCGAAAGCGTTGTGCAACACACATTTGCAATGCTGCTTTCATTGCTCCAGCACACCGAATATTATTCGCACTACGTTTCGTCGAAACAATACTCAAACCAGCATCTGTTCACACACATTGGTCCTGGCTATATGGAGTTGAACGGCCGCACGTGGGGAATTATCGGATTGGGGACAATTGGGCGCCGTGTGGCACAAGTGGCATCGGCGTTCGGGTGCAAAGTCGTGTATTATTCAACTTCGGGAAACAACCACACAAATGATTATCAAGAACTTACACTTGACGAACTTTTACAAACAGCCGACATTGTTTCCATACATTCACCGCTCAACCCACAGACAAAGGGTTTGATTGGAACGGAACAATTTCATAAAATGAAAAACAACGCATACATTGTAAACGTGGGTCGTGGCGGCATAATCAACGAAAACGCTCTTGCACAAGCACTTAAAGAGAAACGCATAGCCGGAGCCTGTCTCGACGTGATGGAAAAAGAACCATTGCCCCTCTCATCCCCGCTCCTCGACGATGCAATTCAAGACCGGTTGCTCATCACACCACACGTTGCATGGGTGAGCGACACAGCACTCAAAAAATTGATGGAACTTACGTATGAAAATGTAAGAACGTTTGTGGAGAAATAGGTGGATTTTGTATTTACGTGTTCCATAGTTTTTTCTTACATTTGCGGCACGAAATAAAAATCTACAAGATATGAGAAAAAAAGCATTATTAATGATCCTTGACGGATGGGGATTCGGCGACAAGACAAAATCCGATGTAATTAGTTCTACCCCAACTCCTTATTGGGATTATTTATTGAAAAATTATCCCTATTCCCAACTACAGGCTTCTGGCGAAAATGTTGGCTTGCCCGACGGTCAAATGGGTAACTCCGAAGTAGGTCACTTGAATATTGGTGCCGGACGCGTTGTATATCAGGATTTGGTGAAAATCAACCGTGCCTGCGCCGACAATTCCATTTTGCAAAACAAGGAAATTGTGAATGCTTTTTCTTACGCTAAGGCAAACGGAAAAAACGTACACTTGATGGGCTTGGTTTCTAACGGTGGCGTGCACAGCTCGTTGGACCACTTGTTCAAATTGATTGAAATCGCAAAACACTACGAAATAAGCAACACGTTTGTTCACTGCTTTATGGACGGACGCGACACCGACCCGAAATCGGGAAAGGGTTTCATAGAACAATTGGAAGCTCATTTGGCAAAAAACACAGGAAAAATCGCTTCGATTATCGGTAGATTCTACGCCATGGACCGCGACAAACGTTGGGAACGCATCAAAATCGCCTACGATATGCTTGTGAACGGCAAAGGTAAAAAAGCAACGAATATGGCACAAGCCGTTCAAGAAAGCTACGATTCCGACTGCGCTGAACATAAAGGAACCGACGAATTCATTGAGCCAATTGTTAACGCAAACGTTGACGGACGTATCCAAAACGGCGATGTGATTATATTCTTCAACTACCGCAACGACCGCGCGAAAGAACTTACCATCGTTCTTACACAAAAGGATATGCCAGAAGCAGGAATGAACACAATTCCGGGTTTACAATATTATTGTATGACTCCATACGACGCTTCGTTTACAGGCGTACATATTTTATTCGACAAAGAAAACGTGCAAAACACACTGGGCGAATACGTTTCGAGCCTTGGCAAAAAACAATTGCACATTGCCGAAACTGAAAAATATGCCCACGTAACGTTCTTCTTCAACGGTGGACGCGAAACACCATACGAAAACGAAGACCGCATCTTGGTTCCTTCGCCCAAAGTGGCAACCTACGACTTAAAACCAGAAATGAGCGCATTCGAAGTTAAGGATAAATTGGTTGAGGCTATCAAAACCGACAAATATGATTTCATTGTTGTGAACTTTGCCAATGGCGATATGGTGGGACACACTGGCGTGTATTCAGCTATAGAAAAGGCCGTGGTTGCCGTTGACCAATGTGTGAACGAAGTTGTGGAGGCAGCAAAATCTATGCAATACGAAACAATCATCATTGCCGACCACGGAAACGCCGACCACGCACTCAACGATGACGGCACTCCGAACACCGCCCACTCGTTGAACCCTGTTCCTTTCGTATATATCAGCGAAAACAAGGGCGCACAAGTTGAAAATGGCATTCTTGCCGATGTGGCTCCATCCATTTGCCACATTATGGGTATAGAACAACCAACCGATATGAGCGGTAAAAACTTGATAAAATAGGTTCTAACTATTTGTTTTACAATTAAAAGCGGTGTTTTTTCTTAAAACATCGCTTTTTTTGTGCATAGTTTATGCATAAACACGAAGAAAATACAAATAACTGACAAACAGCATTTTACATAATTACACAATAAGCTATAAACAACGAATTCACACTTTATTAACAAAATTATTAACATTTCTACGCAATAAATTTGCATTTCTAAAAATTCTGCTATATTTTTGTGCCATAACAGTTTCTAAAATAGGCTATTATGAATACCTCTTGTACAAAAATCATAAAGAAATTCTTAGTTCGTTTTTCTATGGTATTATTTGTGGCTGGTGCCATAAATCTGTATTTGGCAAATGTGGTTTCCGTAACTTCTAATATGCCTAAGGCTGTTCGTCCAGGCGCGGTAATCCCCGTAACCGTCACTATAGACAAAGGTCAGGTTGAAGGCTTCGGACGGTTCACGTGTACGTTGCCTAAAGATTTTGTGGCAACATCAACGAACCAAAATTTCTCGTTCGCCGACAATACTATCACCGTCCTTTGGGTGAAACTTCCACAAAGCAGTTCGTTCTCATTCAATTTCAATATTATTGTACCTGAAAAAAGCAAAAGTTCGTTCAACTTCTCTGCTAAATTCGGCTATGTTGAAAACAACGAAAAACGGTTCGCCGAACTTAAACCTATGAACGTGCGCGTGACAGGCACTGCCGACGAAATTCCACTTGAAAACGACAAACGTGTAAGCGAAAGCACAGGCAAATCCGACGATTTGTTCGAGGTGGGCTCGTTCGACGGCGATAGCGACTACGAAGTAACGCAAACCACCGAAACAAAAACGGAATATGTTTCGTCGAAAAACAATCCTGAACTCATCAACAACATATTGTCGTCGAACTCGGCAAAACCAACAATGACAACCATTGATGCGGAACCAAGCAAGATTGTGCAAACAACAACCACAACTTCCACCACAACCACCACAACAACAATCACTCCGATTGAAACCCCGAAAAACGATGTGACGGAAGAAAAACGCATGGAAACAAAAACAACTCCCGCACCAACAACCGTTGCGAAAACTACACAAACGACAACCAAACCCGCTCCTACACTGACAAACAAAAATGTAGAAGTGAAAACAACAAACAACACGGTGAAAAACAACGTTTCGTATCGTGTGCAAGTAGCGGCAACGCACAAAAAAATTAAAAATTCGAAAAACTTTTTTGAAAAAAGAAATATTACCGATAACGTGGCTGTTGAGAAGAACGGAGCATGGTTCAAATACACCATCCAACAACCATCAAAAACATATCAAGAGGCTCGTAATCAACGAAATACAATCTGGGAGCAAACTCCTATCAAAGGCGCATTTGTTGTGGCTTATAACGGTAAAAAGCGCATAACAGTACAGGAGGCCTTGATGATGTCGAATCAAAAATGGGTGAAATAAACTTGGAAATCTAAGGAGTATTCACTACATTTGTAATGTATGTAGGTGAATTATGAAAAACAACATATTTTTTGCCATATTGTTTTTCGCTCCTTTTCTTACTTTCTCGCAAGAAAAGCAAGAAATTGTGCCCCCTATTGACAAGATTCTTCAAATAGACAAAGAACCCTTGCCAAGCCAACTTAAACTGCCTATCACAGGTATTGGAACGGGTGTAATCTCATACCATGGCGACATTACCAACGACGAGCCTGCGAACTTTACCGTAGGCTGCAATGCAGTTCATCTCGAAATGATGCAAACCCTTTCGCCATCACTGAAAATTGGAATCAGATACTTGCGTGGCGAACTTCGCGGAAGCACCTATTATCCTGAAATCCACACATTTTTCGATTTCAAGACAGAAGTGAATTCTTTTGGCGCATTCGTCAACTATAATTTTGCAAACATAAAGGCTATTGCCGGACGAAGCAAAATCCTTACGCCATACGTGAGCGCGGGTGTTTCAATACTGCAACGCCCCGAAGCGCGCGGCGACTGGTTCTCCGAAGGTGAAAAGCTCTATTTGTGGTCTGACGGAACGTTCCGCAACACAACGGAATCGGACTACAACGCTTCTAAATCAACAATCGTATATCGCGACTACGACTACGAAACGGCACTGCAAGTCGAAAATCTTAACAAAAAAGACTACTACTGCCCTATCATAGCAACGTTTCCTATAGAACTCGGATTTTCGTACAATATTTCAAAATTCGCAAAAGTGAATATTGGCTATCAATACCATATTGCGGCAACCAACACATTGGACGACATTACTGGCAAAGGTACAGAAAAACGTAAAGGCTCGAAATTGCCTGACGGATTCTCGTACGCTTACGCAAGCGTGCTGTTCGACCTCGACAACTTTCCGAGAAAGTCGAAATTCGACGCACTGCAACACGAGAATTATCTTGCAGAATGGGACGCCGACGAAGATGGTATTGACGAAACCGAAGATGAATGCCCTTACACCCCAAAAGGTGTTGATGTGTTCGCTAACGGTTGTCCGTTCGACGACGACAACGACGGGATTCCCAACTACTGCGATGTGGAACGTATGACACGCGCATTCTGGCACGATGAAAAAGGAAAAGGAATGACAGAAGCGGAACTGCGCGAACGAATGACACAAGATGAAAAACTCGCACAAGAAGAATTGTACCGCTTCTATCCAGAATTACTCAACGGAAGCACGCTTACAAAACAATTCTACAAACGTATTCCGAAAAAATTCAAAATCTGCGATACCGACAATAATGACTACATTGACTTGACGGAACTTCTGAACACCATCAATTCGTTCTTCGACGAAGGTCCAAATGCTGGTCCGGGTGCTTCATTTTCAAGTAAAGAATTGTCGGAACTCATAGAATTTTTCTTCCTACAATAAATATTACTAACATTTCAATAAATTTTATTCCATTTTCTATTGCTATTTGAAAATATTTATCATTTTTGCCGTCAAAATGTATAAATATGAGTCTCATTAAATCAATTTCGGGCATACGAGGCACTATTGGCGGCACAACCAGCGACAATTTGACCCCTGTGGACATTGTTGCATTCGCTTCGGCGTATGGCTCTTGGTTGCGCGACAACGTGACCAACGGCTCAAACAAAGTTGTTGTTGGCCGCGATGCCCGTCTTTCGGGCGATATGGTCAGCAGTCTTGTTATGCAAACACTTGTAGCTCTTGGTTTTAAGGTAGTCAACATTGGATTGGCAACCACTCCGACCACCGAAATTGCAGTGACCGAGGAACACGCCGACGGCGGTGTGATTATCACAGCAAGCCATAACCCGAAACAATGGAATGCGTTGAAACTATTGAACAACAAAGGTGAATTTCTCAACGCACAGGAAGGAAACGATGTACTGAAACGGGCTGAGGCAAGCAAATTCACCTTTGCCGACATTGATTCCATTGGTTCAATCGAAATCAACAATACATATAATAGTAAACACATAGAAAAAGTGCTCGCACTTCCACTTGTTGATGTTGACGCAATCAAAAAAGCGAATTTTTCGGTGGCAATCGACTGCGTGAATTCCGTTGGCGGCATTATTCTACCAGAATTGCTTGAAAAACTTGGTGTGAAGAATGTTTTGAAATTGAACTGCGAAGCGACAGGAAAATTTGCACACACGCCAGAACCAATTCCAGAAAACTTAGTGGAAACCGCGGCAACAATCCGCACCAACAAAGTTGACGTAGGTTTTGTGGTTGACCCTGACGTTGACCGTCTTGCTATCATCAACGAAGACGGAACAATGTTCGGCGAAGAATATACATTGGTGTCGGTTGCCGACTATATTCTGCAACATACACCAGGCAACACGGTAAGCAACCTATCCTCCACCCGTGCGCTCTCCGATGTGACACGGAAATACGGAAAAGAATACAACGCAGCAGCTGTAGGCGAAGTCAATGTGGTAACGAAAATGAAGGAAACCAACGCGGTAATCGGCGGTGAAGGCAATGGTGGCGTGATTTATCCTGAAATTCATTACGGCCGTGATGCACTTGTTGGCATTGCTCTATTTTTAAGCTTGTTGGCAAAATCAGGCAAAAAATGCAGCGAATTACGAAAAACATATCCAGAATATGTTATTTCCAAAAATAAAATCCAACTTACCCCCGACACAAATGTCGATGCTATTTTGGCAAACATTGCCGAAACCTACAAAAATGAAAAGGTCAACACTATTGACGGCGTAAAAATTGATTTCGCACAAGGTTGGGTTCACCTACGGAAATCGAACACCGAACCAATTATCCGAATCTATGCGGAAAGTTCCACAATGGATGCGGCAAATGCGTTGGCACAAGAAATTATGAACAAAATACAGAAATAACCATAAGTAACAATTAATATTTGGTCACATTGTAAATTTTTAACAGTATGCAATCTAAACCTCATGTCATTAAAGATTTTGACAAATTAGACAAAGAACTACAAGAGAAAGTTCTTCAATTGTATCCGAACGGTTTCACAGAATTCTTGGTAACCTACACCGACCCAAAAACTGGTCAAGAACGCTTTGCGTTACCATACGAGACAGAAGATAGATATTATATGATTCGTATGGACGAATACATTGATACTGATAGAAATACGGATGACGACGATGACTTCAAAGCAGACGATTTATTGACTAATCTCGGTCTTGACTCTATTGACAAACCTGCCGAACTCAAAATGGACGAGGACGAAGATGAGGACGAGGACGAAGATGAGGAAACAAAAAACAATGATTCCGAAGATGACGACGACGATGATGATTTGGAAAACATCGCCGACGAAGAAGACGAAGATGATGAAGATGATAATCTATAAAAACAGATAGTATGGGAAGAGCATTTGAATACAGACGTGCAGCTAAGGAAAAACGTTGGGGAACAATGTCACGTGTGTTTCCACGATTGGCAAAAAGTATCACGATAGCAGCCAAAGAAGGCGGACCAGATCCATCGATGAACCCGAAACTGCGTACCGCAATTATGACAGCCAAGGCACAAAATATGCCGAAAGCGAATATTGATGCGGCTATCAAACGTGCATCGAGCAAGGATGTTGAAAACTATACTGAAGTTTTGTACGAAGGTAAAGGTCCTCACGGTGTACTGATTGTAGTGGAATGCGCAACCGACAACACAACAAGAACCGTGGCAAACGTAAAATCATATTTCAACAAATTGGGCGGCGCATTGGTGCCAACAGGTTCGTTTGAATATATGTTTTCGCGTAAAGCAGTGTTCCAAATCAAAAAGACAGAAAACCTTGACTTGGAAGAATTGGAACTCAATTTGATTGACGCTGGTTGCGAATCAATTGAATCCGACGATGAGGAAGGAATTGTAATCGTATATGCCGATTACAAAGATTTTGGTAATATGGCTAAAGCTGTGGAAGACAACAATTTGGAACTTGTAAAAGCAGAATTGCAACGTATTCCCAACGATGTTCAGGAATTCACAGAAGAACAGATGACCGACATCGACAAATTGATTGACAGACTTGAAGAAGACGACGACGTTCAAGCTGTATTCACAAACATTGCATAAAAAACAAATCACTACACAAAAAAAAGAGTCAATGAAAAATCATTGACTCTTTTTTACGTTCACGCCGAAGATTATTTTACTCTTCCACAACTTCTTCAAACACTTGATATACTGTGTATTTCATAGTATATCCGCCTTTTGTTTCTTCGTTGCTGTATAATGCAACTTTTTCGTTTTCGCCAGCAGCGTTGAATGATTTTTCGCGAGGTTCACGAACTTTTTCGTGGGTGAATTTCACGTAGTTTTCATCAAACAAGCGCAAATCGAAATACACATCCAAGCCATCACGATGTTTTGTGCGACCACGGTCAATCCAAATTTCGATTTCGGCCTCATTACCAACACGAACAACTTTGTTTTTGTCGTTTCGGTATTCAAGTTCCCAGTACACGTTGTAGTATCCTCTGTCAATCAGATAATATACACCCCAGTCCCAAGAATTTTTAAGATCAACTGTTTGAACACGACCATCATCATATTCAACATCATACGAAACACGTACAAAATTTGGTTCACCTACTTCGTCGCTGTAATCAATACTTAAATATGCATTTCCGTCTTCGCCCATATTACAAGCGCTGAGAGCGAAAACCGTAGCCGATAATAATACAAATATCTTTTTCATAATCATTAAATTTTAATAACAATCAAATTAAAAGCAAAAACCGTACCATTAATCGAATGACAATCCGAGTTTCACTTTCAAACGTTGATTATTAACTTTTTGGTCTGTCCAAGTGTCGTACGAATAGCGGATATTTCCGAGGAACCATTCGCAACCGATTGAAACCTTTGAATAACGAAGATTGAATCCAAACGCATAATCCAAGCCAAGACCGATACCAGTATCTTCAGCTTCTTGGTCAGGTACTGGATAAATGCTGCCCGACACATCATAGCCACCATATTGGTCGCCCGGCATTCTGTATTCATACACATCCCAGCTTGCAATTGCCGATGGGGCTTTGAATGCAGGGATTTTGAAATAATTCACAGCAAAAGTCGGACAGATTTTTGCAGTCAAATCAATATAGAAATTTTTTACAGGATTGATTGTTGCAATAACACCCACGTTCAACGAATACGAAGCGGTCAAATCGCTATACTTTGCAGTATCGATAACACCACTTTGATTTTGCACGCCATCGCTGAAACGATAGTAATCAACGCCAAGGTCGATGAAATCGACGCACAAACCTGGTTTAAAACCTTCGATTATCCAGCTAACAGGATGAATGTAGAAATTAGCACCAACGTTCAAGCCTGCGCTGTAGTGTTGCAAATCGTCACCAGCTTTCTTTTTGTAGTATTTCAACATATTGTTCGGCGATTCATTGCCTTCAATTTTTCCATAATCCATAATCGGACGGATATACGAAAGATTGAAATAGGAATTGTTTTTAATCGCTCTGTTCTTTACGGTTCCTTGCGAAAATGCAGCGCCGCACGCAAGCAACATCGTTAATGGAATTAATAGTAATTTTTTCATATACGTTAATTTTAGATTTACAAAGATAAAAAATGTTCTTTTATTTCAAAAATTCTGTCAATAAACCTTCAGCCTCCTTGCAAGCTTTTGTTAAATCATCGTTTGTGACAATCGCGTCGAATTTTTCGGCAAATTGCATCTCGTACGCAGCTTTATCGAGACGTTTTTGGATTTCATCGGCGCTCTCAGTATTCCGTCCCATAAGGCGTTTCCGCAGTTCTTCAATAGAAGAGACCCTGATGAACAACGCCAGAGCCTTATCGCCAAAAAGCGATTTCAGGCGCAGTCCGCCAGCCACATCCACATCGAACACAATTACGTTGCCTTTGCTCCAAATCCGTTCGCATTCCACCTTCAACGTGCCATAGAATCTATTTTCATACACTTCCTCGTATTCAACAAATTCGCCATTTTGGATTTTTTGTTTGAATTCATCAACCGAGTAAAAATAATATTCCACCCCGTTTTGTTCCGTTCCCCGTGGTGCTCGTGTGGTTGCCGAAACAGAAAATTCAAGTGGAAAACCTTTTTGCAATAAATAATGTATGATAGTTGATTTTCCAGAGCCAGACGGTGCCGACAATATTATCATTTTACGTTCCTGCATACTACAATACGTTTAGCACCTGTTCTTTAATTTTTTCAAGATTGTCCTTCATCTGCACCACAATGCGCTGCATATCGGCATCGTTTGATTTTGAGCCCATTGTGTTGATTTCCCGTCCCATTTCCTGCGCAATGAAATTCAATTTTTTACCTGCAAATTCATCGGAATCAATTGTATCGAGAAAATACTTGCAATGTTGCGCCAGACGGACTTTTTCCTCGTTGATGTCGAGTTTTTCCAAATAGAAAATCATTTCCTGTTCCAAACGATTTTTGTCTATTTTATCAGAATCAATGAATTCACGCAACGATTGTTCGATTCGTTCGCGGATGCTCGGCACACGTGCTTTTTCGTACGTTTCAATGCTTGCCAACAAATCTTTGATTGTCTGAATGTTAGCACGCAAGTCCCTATCCAATGCCTCACCTTCGTTAGCACGGTAAGTTGCAATTCGTTTTGTGGCTTCAACCACGGCAGCCATAACCGACTTCCATTCTGATTCATCGGCAAGTTGTTGATTATCAGTTGACCACACATCGGGAAGGCGCATCACCGCATCCATTGGAGAAAAATTTTCGGCGTGCAGTTCATTCGCCAAATTGCTTATTTTCTCGTAATACGTCTTCACCAACGATTCCTGCAATGTCCGTTCCGTAACGCCTTCTTTCGCTTCGAGATACACAAGAACGTCGATTTTTCCACGCATCAATTGGGATGATATATAATTTCGGATTTCCAAATCCTTGTCGCGGTAGATGGATGCAACACGGGTATTCAAATCTAACTGTTTACTGTTGAGCGACTTAACTTCGACCACAACATTTTTTTCGGGTAATTCAGCCACAGCCCTACCGAAACCAGTCATTGATTGTATCATAATTCAACTATTTTTTACAAAAATATAAAAGATTAGGATTCTGCAAGCGTGGAATGTCAAAGTTTAGACTTCTGAGCAAAAGAAAAGTTCATTTTCTCAATGCTTTGAGCAAATATTCCAACCCGTTTAGTTTGATTTCGTACAGCAGCGCCAAGCGTTCGCCCAATTTGCCTTTGGGAAATCCTTTTTGGTGATACCATGCGAGATATGGTTCGGGCAAATCGCACAGAATGCGTCCTTTATAGCGTCCATACGGCATTTCCATAGTTACGAGTTCCAATAGAATTTCTTGTTCCATATCAAAGATTTTGAGGTAAAAGTAAAGTTTATTTGCAAATTATCAACAGTCAATAAATTGAATCGGATTTTTTTGTAATATTGTGATTAATTGAAAAAAAACAAGATGTCTTACTCAATAAAAACAAAAGATTATGGGAAAATTTGTCATTAAAGAAACAAAATCGGGCGTGAAATTCGACCTAAAAGCAGGGAACGGCGAAGTAATTGCAACTTCGGAAATTTACAACACAGAATCGGCATGCAAAAACGGCATTGAAAGTGTGAAATCGAACTGCACCGCCGATGTGGAAGACCAAACCGTCGCAAACTTCGCACAACTGAAACATCCAAAATACGAAGTTTACACCGACAAATCGGGCGAATTCCGTTTTAGACTGAAAGCCCGCAACGGCGAAATCATTGCAACTTCGGAAGGCTACAAGACAAAACCAAGCTGTATGAACGGCATAGAAAGCGTGAAAAAGAACGCCCCAGCCGCCGAAACTGTGAAAGAATAAATTCAGTTAGGAAGTTGGTTTTAGGAGATAGGAGTTTCTATCTCCTATTTTTTTATATTTGCGCAAAAACGGAGCTATGGTTATAAAAGAAGCTACATTCATAAAAAGTGCGACGACCTACAAAGCCTGTCCCCTGCCCGACAAGCACGAGGTGGCGTTTATCGGACGGTCGAACGTGGGAAAATCGTCGTTAATCAATATGCTCTGCAACAACCGAAAATTGGCGAAGACCTCATCGACGCCAGGTAAGACACAGACTATCAACCATTTTCTCATCAACAAATCGTGGTATTTGGTTGACCTGCCCGGCTATGGCTACGCCAAAGTGAACAAACAACTCCGCAATACGTTTGCGAATTTTATCAGCGACTACATACTCAATCGTCCGAACCTTGACTGTCTGTTTATTTTGGTTGACAGCCGCCACGAGCCCCGTAAAATCGACCTCGAATTTATTACATGGTGCGGCGAGAACGAAATCCCCATTGCCATAGTGATGACAAAAACCGACAAACTCAAACCTGCAGAATTGGAACACAACATCAACGTGTATGTTGAAACACTCCTCCAAGAATGGGAAGAAACGCCCCCGATGTATTACACCTCAGCCGAGAACAAAAACGGCAAGGAAGAATTGTTGGAATACATTGGACAAATTGTGGAGCCAGAAAATATAGAATAGAATTTCACTTAAAGATACGATTGCGGTGCATACGAACGAATATTTACTATATTTGTAACCTCAAAAACAAGTTACAATGAAGAAAATTATATTTTTTGTCATTTCCATAGCATTATTTACCTCTTGCTATACAACAAAAACAAATATTGGAGAATATAAACAACTGTCGAGAACAATGGAATCGTATGAATACGACCAAGCCCGGCAATTTTACCTACTGAACGGACTTATTCCGCTTGGACACCCACAGCCACGGATTCCAGACGAACCGTGTATGATTCGGGTAAAATCCAAATTCGTGGATTATTTACTTTCCGTTGTGACGTTTGGCATAACTTCGTCGAGAACTGTTGAAGTATTCGCTTTGAAAGGCGGTTCCGCCTATCCAATGAACAACAACCAAACAGCCCCTTCGATGGCAAACTCTTCGTATTCAGACAATTCCAATCACGAAAGGACAAACGAAAACGCAGCTCACGGAAAAGATATTCCAAACTATTCGGCACAGGAAAACAATCTTTCCCCACAACGCATACCCCAACACGATGCCGAGGCCGTACAAACACCCACAGATCCTTCGGACGCGCGTGTTTCATTTGAAAACCAGAACTTTAAAGTTGGTGAAAAAGTATTCTACAGAATGCGCGACAAGATGTATTCCGCAACAATCATGTCGTTCAAAGGAAGCGAAATTGCCGTGGTGAGAATGGAAAACGGCGCTATGGCAGAACGCTATTTGAAAGACTTGGTGAAAGCGAAGTAATTAGTGGTTCTTTAGTTTTTCTTAATTTTTGTCTGCATCATTGTAGACAAAAGCCCTAAATGTCTTGCTAGAAACAAAAACCTCTGTATATTTGCGCAACTACAAACCGCACAAGATGGCTGGCAAATTAGAATACACAGAACAAGGCTGGCGTTACCCTGTTGACCGTAACCGCCACCACCGAGAAAACAATTGGGATTACAAAGGAAAGGGGATTTACCATATTACCCTTGTTGTTGCAGAAAGAAAGCACCTTTTCGGAGAACTAACTGGCGACAGTGCCGACAACGCCCGAATAGAGCTCAACAGTTTTGGAAAACAAGTTTATTACAAAATACATGACACTCCTCAATATTACCGTTCCAAAGGATATAATTTGAAGATACTCGCATTAAAAGTTATGCCCGACCATGTTCACTTTGTTATTTATTCGGTTGAGCCGCTACCAAAGTCAATAGGAACGGTTGTTCGTGGAATTAAAAGTGCTTGTACGAGTGTGTTCAAGCGTTGTTATGTCGGTGGTGATGACACCACCGAACATGGAAGGCGAGCGCCACTTTTGCCAATCTTCGTACAATATGCCAGTATTTTTGCCAAAAACAATAGCATCTGGGAAAAAACGCCTGCCGGCTATCATGAACGCGTGCTTCATAGATCCGGTCAATTGAAAAATATGATTGCCTATGTGAAAGACAATCCCCGTCGTTTGTGGCTAAAAAAGAAATTTCCCGCTTACTTTGCCGTACAAAGAGATGTACAATACGAAAATCTTCTATTTTCCGCCGTTGGGAATCTGCATTTATTGGAAAGTCCGCTTTGTGCCGTGCATATACGCAGGCGTTTTTCCGAGACAGAAGCACGCGACTACATGAACAACCGCATTATTGCCGCACAAAATGGAGCTGTTTTAGTGGGTGCATTTATAAGTCCAAAGGAAAAACAAGTGCTTGAAGTTCTTTTGAAAGAACATCTGCCAATTATTGTTTTGGTCCCCTATAGTTTTTCGAACTATTACAAACCCACGGGTGAATTTATGGAATCTTGTGCACAAGGCAGAATGCTCTTTCTTTCGCAAGCACCAGCAGATGTCAATCCAAACAAAAGAATTACACGAAACGAATGCACCGCTCTTAATTCCATAGCCGAAACGATGGAAGAAATTTCTTTGAGATTGGACTGATTAGCATTTTGCGGGCAAAGTCGTTCCAAATTGTTGTTAATAATTTTCCCAATATAAAACCATCTACAACATTGACGAGAACAAAAAAAGAGGTATATTTGAACACATTTAACAAATTTAAAATCTATTTTTTATAAATACTATGACAAGTTTTTCAAAGTTCTGCGGATTATATCCTTTGTCAAAAACTCTGAGATTTGAATTGAAGCCAATTGGCAAGACAAAAGAAAATATCGAGAAAAACGGCATTCTTGAACGCGACAGCGAACGTGCAACTGCATACAAAGCTGTGAAAAAAGTGATTGATGAATTCCACAAAAGTTTTATAGAACTCCAATTGAATGATTTTGAATTGGAACAAAGCAAATTGGAAGAGTTTTATCACCTCTATCATCTTCCGACTTCTGACCAAAAACGGAAAAACGATTTGCCTAAAGTTCAGGAATCTCTAAGAAAACTTATTTCAGAGCGTTTTACCAAGAATGATTATTACAAACGGCTGTTTGGCAAGGAACTTATCCGTGAGGATTTGACCGATTTTGTCAATACTCCTTATTATGAGAACATTATCCGCAATGTTCCTGGCAATGAGCAACTGTCAGATGAAAAGGTGAAACAAATTCAGGAAAATACGATACGAGAAATTTCTCAATTCAACGATTTCACAACATATTTTGTGGGATTCTATGACAATAGAAAAAATATGTATGTGGCTGAAGATAAAGCTACTGCCATCGCATACAGAATGATTAACGAAAATCTGCCGAAGTTCATCGACAATATGGACGTGTTTGAGAAAATTGCGGCAAGCGATGTGGCACAACATTTCGGAGAATTATACAAGGAAATGGAACCATATCTGAATGTTAGTGAAATAGCGGAAATGTTTCATCTGAATTATTTCTCAACTGTGCTTACGCAAACGCAAATAGATGTTTACAATGCCATAATCGGCGGTAAAACATTGGACGACGGCACTAAAATTCAGGGACTTAATGAATACGTAAACCTATATAATCAACAACAAAAGGACAAATCCAAACGACTGCCAAAACTAAAACCTCTGTTCAAACAAATTTTGAGCGAACGAAACGCAATCTCGTGGTTGCCTGATGAATTCAAGAATGACAACGAAATGTTGCAAAGCATTGAGAAATGCTATCAAGATTTGAAAGAACAAGTTTTTGGTGCGTTGAAACAATTGTTGACTACCATTAAAGACTACAACCTTCAACATATCTATCTGCCTAACGATTTGCAACTTACCGACATTTCACAAAAACAATATGGAAGTTGGTCGGTAATTAAAAACGCCATCATCGAGGATTTGAAAAAGACAAATCAGCCGAAGAAAAAAGAGGATGCTGAAGATTTTGAAAACAGACTGTCAAAACTCGCTGATAGTTACTCAATTGCGTACATCAATCAGGTAACTGGGAGCAACATAGAAAACTTCAAACCTATTGAAGATTACTTTGCAAAAATGGGCGCCGAAGACAACGAAAACGGACAAAAACTCAACCATTTTGCACGTATTGAAAACGCCTACACCGAAATAAAACAACTGCTGAATTCGGAATATCCAACTGGCAAAAGTCTTTCGCAAGACAAGGCGAATGTGGAGAAAATCAAGAATTTGCTTGACGCAATCAAAGATTTGCAACATTTTGTAAAACCATTGTTGGGCAGTGGCACCGAAAGCGAGAAAGACAATAGTTTCTATGGTGAGTTCACGCCGCTTTGGGAAAATCTCGACCAAATCACGCCACTTTATAATATGGTACGCAACCGAATGACGAAAAAGCCATATTCCGAAGAGAAAATCAAAATCAATTTTGATAATTCCACGTTGCTGGCTGGTTGGGATTTGAACAAGGAAGCCGACAACACGTGCACATTGTTGCGGAAAGACGGCAATTATTATCTCGCCATTATCGACAAACGGCATAACAAGGTGCTGAAAGCCGAAAATTTGAGTTCCGACGGTGAATGCTACGAGAAAATGGAATACAAACTGTTGCCTGGAGCCAACAAAATGCTTCCAAAGGTTTTCTTTTCAAAATCTCGTATTGCCGAATTCAAACCAAGCGAGAAAATCATAAGAAACTACGAAAACGAAACACACAAAAAGGGCGATAAATTCAATCTTGCTGACTGCCACGCGCTTATCGACTTCTTCAAGGAATCAATCAAGAAGCACGAAGATTGGAGTAAATTCGGTTTTAATTTCTCGCCGACAAACAGTTACGAAGATTTAAGCGGATTTTACCGCGAAGTGGAACAACAAGGATATAAAATCTCGTTCCGAAACATTTCGGTAAATTATATCAACAAATTGGTTGACGAAGGCAAAATCTATCTGTTCCAAATTTACAACAAGGATTTTTCGCCGTTCAGCAAGGGAACGCCCAATATGCACACACTTTATTGGAAGGCGTTGTTTGACGAAAAAAATCTTGCCGATGTGGTGTACAAACTGAATGGTGAAGCCGAAGTTTTCTTCCGAAAACATAGTTTGAACGGGGCTAAGCCAACACACCCTGCAAATCAACCGATTGCGAACAAAAACGCCCAAAACGAGAAAAAGCAAAGCACCTTTGCCTACGACCTGATAAAAGACCGCCGCTACACGGTTGACAAATTCCAATTCCACGTGCCTATTACAATGAATTTCAAGGCGGCGGGAATCAACAACATCAATCCGTTGGTGAACGAATATCTCAAAGAATCGAATGCCACGCACATTATTGGCATTGACCGTGGCGAACGGCACCTGCTCTATCTTTCGCTTATTGATTTGAAAGGAAATATTGTTGAGCAATACTCTCTGAATGAGATTGTTAACGAATACAACGGCAACACATACCGCACCAATTATCATAACTTGTTGGACGCAAAGGAAAAGCAACGCGACGAAGCCCGCCGCAGTTGGCAGACCATTGAGAACATTAAGGAACTGAAGGAAGGCTATATGAGCCAAGTGATTCACAAAATTGCCGAACTGATGGTGAAATACAACGCCATTGTGGTGCTCGAAGATTTGAATCTTGGCTTTATGCGCGGACGGCAAAAGGTTGAGAAACAGGTTTATCAGAAGTTTGAGAAAATGTTGATTGACAAGTTGAACTATCTTGTGGATAAGAAACTCGACGCAGACGCAACGGGCGGAGTGCTGAACGCATATCAGTTGACTAATACATACAAAGTATTTCACGACCAATATAAAAAACAACAAAACACAATTGGCAAGCAATGCGGATTCCTGTTCTATATTCCTGCGTGGAATACTAGCAAAATGGACCCGACAACTGGTTTTGTGAACTTGTTCGACACGCGATACGAGAATATGGAGAAAGCGAAAGCATTCTTCGGAAAATTCGACAGCATACGCTTCAACTCGGTCAAAGGATGGTTTGAATGGGCATTCGACTATGATAAATTCACAACCAAGGCCGAAGGCACGCAGACCAAATGGACACTCTGCACCTACGGCACACGCATTGAAACAAAGCGTAATCCCGAGAAAAACAATGAGTTCGACAGCGTTGAGTTTGACTTGACCGAAAGAATCAAGGAGTTGTTTGCGAAGTATCAGATTGACGCTAACGGCAATCTTAAGGAACAGATTTGCAGCCAAACCGACGCCACTTTCTTTAAGGAATTGCTGCACTTGCTGCATCTGACTCTGCAAATGCGCAACAGCATAACAGGCACCGAAACCGACTATCTGATTTCGCCTGTTATGAACGCCAAAGGCGAGTTCTACGACAGCCGAGTCTGCGGAAAGGACCTGCCCGAGAACGCCGACGCCAACGGCGCGTACAACATTGCGCGCAAAGGCCTGTGGGTTATTGAGCAGATAAAGCACGCTGACGATTTGACAAAACCGAAACTGGCAATCAGCAACAAGGAGTGGATGCGATATGCACAAGGACTAAAATAATGACCGACTACATCTCAATATCCACACTCAATGACTTCATCTTTTGTCCGTATTCCATATATCTGCATAATGTGTATATGGAGACGGACGAAGGATTGTATCACGCCACGCCGCAGACGAAAGGCAAATTGGCGCACGAGCCTGTCGACTTGAAGACATCAAGCAATCGGAGTGATGATATTCTGGCTTTACCTGTCTATTCGGAGCAACTTGGCTTGATGGGGAAGATTGATGTATATAAACGCAAGGAGAAAAAACTGATTGAAAGGAAATACCAATTAAAGCAGATATATCAGGGTCAATTGTACCAATTGTGGGCTCAGTTCTATTGTATGACAGAAATGGGGTATGAAATAGATTCTATTGCGTTTTATGAAATTTCCACAAACAAAATGATACCTGTAGCAATTCCTTCGGATTCCGACAAGCAGGAATTAGTGAATTTTATATCATCGTTCAAGGCGTTCGACCCATTAATCCCAATACCTGTGAATCCGAACAAATGCAGGCATTGCATCTACTGTAATTTATGTGACAAAACAGAGGAAGAAAATGTTTACTAACAAAGACATAGAATATAGGTCGATTTTTGTCATCAATTGCATTCACGAGAGGGATTTGCGAGTGAGCAATGGCGAATTGCTGCTCGAAGATGTCGAAGAGCGCAAGACTTTGACTAAAATGCCATTCCAAAAAATTCTGGCTTTGTTTGTAATCGGACATATCCGAATCACTACTCCGCTTATTGACAAATGCAAAAAATTCAATGTTGCCTTAATTGTTGTAAACCAAAGTTTCAGACCTGTATTTTATTGGGCGAACTCGGCAGAGGCAAATTATCTGTTGAGGCAAAAGCAATATGCATTCTCAAAAGACGATATATCTATAGCAAAAGTCCTTGTTAAGAATAAAATCAAGAATCAAGTAGAAACGTTAAAAAAGACCAGAAAAACTGATTCCGTCACAAAATCAGCAATTGATTTTTGTACAGATTGTGAGAGTAGATTGTCAACTACAAATCAATACAATAGTCTGATGGGCATTGAAGGTTTGGCGGCGAAAGAATATTTCTCGGCATATTTCCAAGATTTCAACTGGGAATCAAGAAAGCCTCGCGTAAAAAGCGACGCTTTGAATGCGACACTTGACATAGGATATACTATTCTTTTCAATTACATTGAATGTTTTGTGCGAATGTTCGGTTTTGATCCGTATATTGGTGTGTATCATCGATTGTGGTTTAAACGAAAATCTTTGATTTGCGATTTGATGGAACCATATCGATGTATTATTGACAAGGCTGTTAGAACTGCAAAAAACAGGAAGCAAATATCGGAACTAGATTTTGATGTAATAAAAGGAGAATACAAATTGAAAATCAAAAACAATTCCGATTATTGTAAGATTTTCTATGATGCCCTAATACCGTATAAGACGGAGACATTCAAATACATACAACAATATTATCGATGTTTTATGAAAGGGACAGATAGCGAACAATATCCGGAAATATTATTATAAAACATGCTGGTTGTGAGTTATGACATATCAAATGACAAATTGAGGGCAAAGTTTGCTAAAACACTTGAAAAACAAGGCGCAGTGCGATTACAATATTCTGTGTATGAAATCAATAACACCAAACGTGTTTTAGATAATTTAGTTGTACGTATAGAAAATTACTATTCAAAGAAATTTGATGCTGGTGATAGTGTGTTTATTTTTGAAACCGACAGCAAAACAGCTCTTAAATATGGTAATGCCATTCACAGAGACCAGGATATAGTGTATTTTTAATACACAACAAACCTATATTTTAACAAATATGCATTTATGCTGTATTTGTCTGAAAACGAGTTCTTTGACATATTGAATAAAAAATAAGGGGGGATAAAAATCAATGTAGTTATTATGGATATCTCCTTAAAATAATATATTTGCAAAGGAATAACATTCCTCAGGGGTCTATAGAACCCTTTTAATTTCTACTATTGTAGATGCTATCGAGAGCTTTGAATTTCCGTTCAGTCTATAGAACCCTTTTAATTTCTACTATTGTAGATATAATTGAAAAAATGAGGAGAATAAATTATTAGTCTATAGAACCCTTTTAATTTCTACTATTGTAGATGAAGGAACAGATTTAGAAGATTCTATAGTCTATAGAACCCTTTTAATTTCTACTATTGTAGATGTAACATCTTGTGTTGAGATTGTACTTTGTCTATAGAACCCTTTTAATTTCTACTATTGTAGATTCAAATCGAGACAAACATAATCTGGTTTGGTCTATAGAACCCTTTTAATTTCTACTATTGTAGATTCGAGCTCTTCCAAAGAATAATGAAACGTCTATAGAACCCTTTTAATTTCTACTATTGTAGATGTTGGTGTCGGGGTTGTTGAGAGGCCCGCGGTCTATAGAACCCTTTTAATTTCTACTATTGTAGATAGGTATTGTTTGTGCGTAGGTTTATATCGTCTATAGAACCCTTTTAATTTCTACTATTGTAGATCAACGAACTTGTTCCATTTGTAAACAAAGTCTATAGAACCCTTTTAATTTCTACTATTGTAGATAATGAAAAAAATACTAAAAAAAATGGAGTCTATAGAACCCTTTTAATTTCTACTATTGTAGATTGGCAGTCCTTCAATCTGTCCTTTGTTGTCTATAGAACCCTTTTAATTTCTACTATTGTAGATGCATAATCGCCACTGCTACCAATTTTAGTCTATAGAACCCTTTTAATTTCTACTATTGTAGATAAACCAGCGACGCAGGCAATAACGTACAGTCTATAGAACCCTTTTAATTTCTACTATTGTAGATAGCAACGGTCACAGTGTCGTCAGACAGTCTATAGAACCCTTTTAATTTCTACTATTGTAGATAAGACCGCCGTGCGATTTGTCTCCGACGTCTATAGAACCCTTTTAATTTCTACTATTGTAGATATAGTATCTTTGCAACAGCAACGGGAAAAGTCTATAGAACCCTTTTAATTTCTACTATTGTAGATATTCAAAATAGCCAGTAGTTGGATTGAAGTCTATAGAACCCTTTTAATTTCTACTATTGTAGATATTCAAAATAGCCAGTAGTTGGATTGAAGTCTATAGAACCCTTTTAATTTCTACTATTGTAGATTGTATGTAGGTAGGTATGTATGTACCAACGTCTATAGAACCCTTTTAATTTCTACTATTGTAGATGGTAATATATTGCATTTTTCGTAAATAAGTCTATAGAACCCTTTTAATTTCTACTATTGTAGATCCGGAGCCGATGCTGAAAGTTACAGTAAGTCTATAGAACCCTTTTAATTTCTACTATTGTAGATTTTGCATTTTAATTTATAACATTTATAGTCTATAGAACCCTTTTAATTTCTACTATTGTAGATCGCAATAACAGAAATTCTTGACCGACGGGGTCTATAGAACCCTTTTAATTTCTACTATTGTAGATTGCAAGTTTTTTACCAGAGATTTGCAGGGTCTATAGAACCCTTTTAATTTCTACTATTGTAGATAAAATAATGATGTGTTTATGCTCACTCCTGTCTATAGAACCCTTTTAATTTCTACTATTGTAGATTATAGGATAGTCTGTTGCTTCCGAGTAAAGTCTATAGAACCCTTTTAATTTCTACTATTGTAGATTACCTTTTCTCCTCCGCTATATGTTTTGTCTATAGAACCCTTTTAATTTCTACTATTGTAGATTTGAAGAAACAAAAGGCAGTTTTTAGGGAGTCTATAGAACCCTTTTAATTTCTACTATTGTAGATCAGTAAAGACTAACGAGGTTACATCTAGTCTATAGAACCCTTTTAATTTCTACTATTGTAGATCACAAGATTGACAATAGTCATAAACTTGGTCTATAGAACCCTTTTAATTTCTACTATTGTAGATCACAAGATTGACAATAGTCATAAACTTGGTCTATAGAACCCTTTTAATTTCTACTATTGTAGATATAGTATCTTTGCAACAGCAACGGGAAAAGTCTATAGAACCCTTTTAATTTCTACTATTGTAGATATAATTTGCTTTTTCACTATATAATATGTGTCTATAGAACCCTTTTAATTTCTACTATTGTAGATAAATCTTTGCAAATCAAATAAAGAAGAGTCTATAGAACCCTTTTAATTTCTACTATTGTAGATATATATTCCCTAATAATTTCAACTTGTTTGTCTATAGAACCCTTTTAATTTCTACTATTGTAGATTCCTATAATCAATAGTCGGTTACAATCCGTTTTTACCGTATCTTTGCCAATAAATTTGAATCTATGGCTGTCAGAAATTTTCTATTAGGAATAACAATTTGCATAGCGTGTGCATCGTGTAACTTCAACAATGCCAAGAACATAAAAGACTGCACATTTGCATTCAAGTCAATTTCAGGATTGATGGTTGACAATGTTTCAATGGACGGGAAACGTTCGCTGAAGGATTTGTCACCAGCGGATTTCACCACTATTTCACGTGGTTTGATGAGCGAAATGCCGATTTCGTTTACCGCGCATGTGGCAATCAGCAATCCCAACAACCAAAAAGCGGAGCTGAGCGCGCTCGAATGGATATTACTTATTAAAGATGTGGAAGTGGCAAACGGCGTACTCGACCAAAAAGTGAAAATCGCTCCAAATCAAAGCATTACAGTGCCCATCGAAGTGGAAACAAACACAAGAATTCTGAAGAAATTTTCGCTTACGGAGATAAAAAATATCATTTTTGCTATCAGCGGTTCACAAGGCTTGCCGCCAAACTCCACACTGAAAGTGAAGCCAGCCTTCAAAATCGGCGGCACACTGATTAAAGCGCCAATGTTCTACACTATTGATGTTTCAAATATGTAACCATGAACAAATTCACCTCTATATTATTCTGTTTAATTCTCTGTTCATCAGTTGGTTACGCTCAAGATTTACATCGTGAGCGAAAGGAATTTCAGGAAAATACAACCACCTACTATGGTTGTATTCCATTTGGCACGGACGGAATGCTCCTGAAAACACTTGACGAAACCACACAAACTAGCGGAAAAATCGACATTTACACGTATGTAAAATACGACACGGCATTTCAAATCGTCAACACAACCAATGTGACACTTCCAGCCCGGAAAGCAAATTACATCGACTACACAAATTCCGAAAACCATTATTCTTTAGCCTTCCAAACATCTGGAGCATATACACTTACAATTATTAACGCACGGACTCTGGCAACAAAAACTATACAAGGAAAACTGCCCAAAAACACAATGATTCAATCAATTCGGGCGGTTGGCGACTACGTGTATTTTCAAGGTTTCACTAAAGAACTTCCGATTTTGATTGCACAAAACATTCAAACAGAAGAACTTATATTTGGGAAAATCATTCCTCTCAGCAAACGGAATTTTTCTATTATTTCGTTCGAAATCAACGAGGAATCCGACGAAGCATATTTATTTACCAAAGATGCGCTGAAAAACGACCGTCTCATAAAATTCTACATATACAAAGATGGTCAAAAAACATTTGAAACAATTGTAAAATCAAATGAACCAGACAAATACATTGTATCGGCATTTGCCTCACGCCTGCACGACAACTCGTATCTGCTTTCGGGGACATACGGCAATACAAGCCGTAACACAGCGACTTCGGTGGGCATTTACATTTCGAAAATCGCCACAAATGGGACAATAGAATTCACGAAATACATTAACTATCTCGACATCAACAATTTTACTTCGTATTTGTCGGAAAAACGGCAAGAAAAAATCGAAAAGAAACAAGAACGACTGAATAATCGTAGCAAAGAATTGGAAATCAATTACTTAATGATTCCTCATAAAATTATAGAAGAAAACAATACCTACGCCCTTGTCGGCGAGGCATTCTACCCCACATTCCGTCAGGAATGCCAGCACATAAGTGCGCCTGGCGGTCCCACAATGCATTGCTACCAAGTATTCGACGGCTATCAATACACACATTTTTTTCTATTGGGATTCAACGCAAACGGCGAACTGCTGTGGAGCAATTCCGCTCCGATGTACATCAACGACAAGCCATACACTCCCCTACGATATTTGTCAATCAACAAAGAATCGCAGAATCTAAAACTCGTCTATTCTTCGTGGGACAAGTTGTACCTCCACACCTATCAAAGTGGCGAAGAAACCCAAGCGGAGAATTTTCCATACATAAACGCTGACGAGAAATTACTTTTGTCAACGTGTAGAAACCGTTATTGGTACGGAAACACATTCCTTTCATTCGGGAACCAAAAAATCAAAAACAAGGAAGATCATAACAAACGAGACATATTCTTTATCGAAAAATTAAATATTCCAACAAAATAATGGCACTTATAAAATCGGTTCGTGGCTTTACGCCAAAATTTGGAGAAAATTGTTTTTTGGCTGAGAACGCCACTATCATTGGTGATGTGGTGATGGGAAACGATTGCAGCGTGTGGTTCAACACGGTGATTCGTGGCGATGTGAATTCCATAAAAATTGGCAATTTGGTGAATATCCAAGACGGTTCGGTGTTGCACACGTTATATGAAAAATCTACCATTGAAATCGGCGACAATGTTTCCATCGGACACAACGTGACAATCCATGGTGCAAAAATCTGCGACAACGTGTTGGTTGGAATGGGTTCCGTAATTCTTGACCACGCTGTAATCGGTGAAAATTCAATTATAGCAGCTGGTGCGGTTGTAACAAGCGGAACGGTTGTTGAACCAGGCAGTTTGTATGCAGGCGTTCCTGCAAAAAAAATAAAAAATGTGTCGCCCGAACAAACAAAAGAAATGATTTACCGAATTTCGCATAACTATAGAATGTATGCGGACTGGTACAAGGAGAGTTAGGAATTAGTATTTAGGAGGTTTGAGGCAGGATTGTATTTGGCGTTGATACGGATAAAAACGTAATACAGTATAACTGCCACCAAACTGCCGAGCAAGGCTCCGCAGAAAATATCGGCCGGATAATGCACGCCCAAATACATCCGTGTGTAGCAAATCAGCATTGACCATCCAAGAAAAACAACAGCCCACAGTTTGTGTTTCAAAAACAGCGATACGCCAACCGCAAAAGCAAACATATTAGCCGCATGCGACGACACAAAGCCATACATTCCGCCCGTATAGCCATTCACCACGTGGACAAACCCACCAATCTCCAAATTATGTGTCGGACGATACCGGCAAACCACTTTTTTGAAACATTCCGTTGAAATTAAATCAGAAAGTCCTATGGCACAACCAATTACAAGAACACAAAACAATGTATTCCGCCAGCCGAATTTCTTCCATAATAAAAATACAGCAAGAATAAAAACGGGAATTGAAGCAACTGTTTGCGTCAATGCATAAAACAATACATCGAAAAAATCGGAATTTGCTCCATTAATGGCGAGCAACAGATGTTGGTCAAATGATTCTAACGTATCTATCATTCATTCAGCAATTTCCACAGTTTGTCCTTCAGTTCGACCAAACCGATTTGCGCAACCGAAGAAATAAAAACAGTCTCGATTGGAGGCAAATTTTTCGCAATTTCCGCCTTCAATTCATCATCGAGCATATCACATTTTGAAATCGCCAACAGACGAGGTTTGTCGAGCAATTCAGGATTGTACAATTGCAACTCGTTCAACAAAATATCGTATTCTTTTACAATGTCGTCGCTGTCGGCAGGAATGAGGAACAACAAGACCGCATTTCGTTCAATATGCCGTAAAAATCTCAGTCCCAGGCCCTTACCTTCGTGAGCGCCTTCAATAATTCCCGGAATGTCTGCCATAGCAAACGAAGCTCCGTTGCGGTACGAAACAATTCCCAGCTGCGGAACCAAAGTTGTGAACGGATAATTTGCAATTTTCGGTTTTGCCGCCGAAACAACGCTCAACAACGTAGATTTTCCAGCATTCGGAAAACCAACAAGACCAACATCGGCAAGAACCTTCAGTTCAAGAATAAACCAGCCTTCCTTACCTGGTTCGCCAGGCTGTGCATAGCGTGGCGTTTGATTTGTGGCCGATTTGAAGTTCAAGTTTCCCAAACCGCCACGACCGCCCTTCAAAAGAATCTTTTGTTCGCCGTCTTCGGTAATTTCGCACAGAACTTCTTCTGTTTCAGCATCTTTGGCAACTGTTCCAAGCGGGACTTCTATAATCACATCGTCGCCATCGGCACCAGTGCTGCCTGCGCTTCCGCCACAGCCGCCGTTTCCTGCGAACAAATGTTTTTGATAACGCAAAGCCAACAGTGTCCACACATTTCGACTTCCACGTAAAATAATATGTCCACCACGACCGCCATCGCCACCGTCGGGACCACCCTTTGCCACAAATTTCTCACGATGCAGATGTGCAGAGCCAGCCCCGCCCTTTCCCGAACGGAGATAAATCTTTATATAATCGACAAACGAAGAACTTGGCATAGAGCGATTTTTAATAAAAAAGTGGAAATGTACCCATGCACACTCCCACTTTTTATCGTTTTCAATTAAAATTTGTCACACACGTCGCAAATTGATGCGAAAATGTTGTCGATAGTTCCCACACCCTTGATTTCCTTCAATTTACCTTGTTTTGCATAGAAATCTTTTACAGGAGCGGTTTCGCTATTGTACACCTTGATACGGTTCATAATAACATCCTCGTTTTGGTCGTCGGCACGGCCAGAAACCTTTCCGCGTTCCAACAAACGTTTAACCAACTCAGGAGTATCAACTTCCAACGAAATCATACAAGAAACCGCGATATTGTGTTTTGCCATCAAATCGTCCAAAGCAACTGCCTGTGCGGTTGTACGAGGAAAACCATCGAAAATGAAACCATTTCCTTTTGCATTTTCAGCGATTTTCTTCGCCATCATTCCAATCACGATGTCATCAGAAACCAATTCACCTTTTTCGATTTTTGCCTTAGCCTGAAGACCAAGTTCCGTCTGAGCCTTCATTTCGGCACGCAACAAGTCACCCGTCGAAATGTGACACAATTGATATTTTTCTACGATTTTGTCTGACTGAGTTCCTTTTCCTGCTCCCGGAGGGCCGAATAATACTAAATTTAACATAATTGTACCTATTTTTATATTTGTTTATCAATACTTGTCGGTTCAGAAAATAAAACCCCGTCAAGCGTTGGCGAAATTACTATTTTTTTTCATCTTTGCGAAAACAAAATAAAATTTATTGCTATGAAACCACAAGTCAGTATTATTATGGGCAGTACATCGGATATGCCCGTGATGGAAAAAGCGGCAAAATTGCTCGACAAAATGCAGATTCCATTTGAAATCCTTGCACTTTCGGCTCACCGTACGCCCGAAGCTGTTGAGAATTTTGCTAAAAATGCCAAGGCAAACGGCATACAAGTAATCATCGCAGCAGCAGGAATGGCAGCACATCTGCCAGGCGTAATCGCTTCAATGACGACCGTTCCCGTGATTGGAGTGCCAATCAGCGCAAGTCTTCAAGGTATCGACGCACTTTTGGCAATTGTACAAATGCCATCGGGTATTCCTGTAGCGACAGTAGGAATCAACGCCGCAGAAAACGCAGGCGTGCTTGCTGCACAGTTCATTGCAATGGCAGACGAACGTGTTGCAAAGGAACTTGCAAATTACAAGGAAGCATTGAAAAACAAAATAGAAAAAGCAAACGCCGATTTAAAAGACATACACTTTGACTACAAGACGAATTAGAACCATTTGTTTCGTATTCGTCTGCTGTAATTCTATTTTTTCAAGTTTTTGCCAAGAATCGAAATTCTCATCGGGAATGTTCGCTGGGGAGAATTGCATTCTTGCCACAGAAACTAACGTATGGGCTGTACAAACCAATCCCGCCCTGCTCGCCTACTGCGGACAAGCAGAAGTCGGTGCGGCATACTGTACGAATTACCTTGCAACGGATATGGTTTGCTCACGTGTAAACGCGTGTTCAAGAATGAAACAACTTACCACAGCCGTTTCCACAACAGTATTTGGAAACACACATTTCCGAGAAAGTCACTTCAGCGGAATTGTCGCCCGTAAATTAAACGCATACAACGCATTAGCAGTAAAATTCACACTAACGCGGCAATTTCAGGAAGAATATTCGCCAAAACTATCCGTAATTCCTGAATTAGCATATTTTGGAGAACAAAAGAAACTTTCATACGGAATCCATATTGTAAATCCATTGCGCCTATTCCGACAATCGTCGGATGCAATTTCCGTTACAAAATTGATTGTAAACTACCATATTAACGACATTGTCTATTGTTCGGGAATGATTCTGCAAAAAACTGACGTCGCCCCAACTGTTTCGATTGGTGTAGGAGCAAAACTACACAAACATCTGCAAGCAGGTATTTCGTACAACAGCCACGAAACGCCCATCACACTCCTACTCCAAATTCCTTTTTGGAAAATACGATGTTACTACGAAACGTCCTACAATTATTATTTAGGAATGAACCACAGTATTGGATTCGTGATAGGACGGTGACAATCCGTTCACTACGAAGTTGAAGTTTTATAGAAAATAAAAAAGCGAAATCAATTTTGATTTCGCTTTCCCTTGTTAATTATGAAAAGATTTTATTATGCCAATGCATTGATGTGTTTTGCAACACCAGATTTGATATTAGCTGCTTTGTTTTTGTGGATCACATTAACTTTTGCAAGTTTGTCAATCAACGAACATACTTTCGGGAATTGTGCTTCAGCTTCTTTTTTATCCTTTACATTTTTTATATCACGAACAGCATTACGCATTGTTTTAGCGTAGTATTTATTATGTACTGCTCTTGATTTTGCTTGTCTTGCTGCCTTTGCTGCAGATTTTGTATTTGCCATTTCTTATTTAAAATTTTATTGTAGCGAGTAGCGGAATCGAACCGCTCTAACAAGGATGAAAACCTTGTGTACTAACCGATATACGAACTCGCCATCTGGTTTTTATTTCCGAGTGCAAATGTAGAAAAGATTTTTATTCCTGCAATAGTTTTCTATAAACTTTTCTACATTTTTTCTTACTTTGCTTATTTTCAAGCATTTAGATTTAAAACTTTTTTTGCGATCGCATTATAATCAAGTTTTGCGGCATTGTCTGCCCGAAGCAACAACAGGTTTTTATTCTGCCACATAATGTTTGTCAATTCTCTTTGAATAGCCTCCAACCGCGTGAAAATCTTTATTTTAGATGTTCCAAAAATCGCTTTCACTTTCTTTTCTGCCGCCGATGACTTAGAGGTTTCCTCACCTTGCACATTGAGGAACACAAATTTTTCATCAGCCAAACGCATACTATCATCGTACTGTTTCCAGAAATTTTCAGGAACATCGCCGTCGGAAGCAACTTCGAGACAGACAACAAGCTCGCGCAACGGGTACAATTCCCGAATGGCTTTTATAGTTGCATTCATTTTGAGTGGCGAATACACATAATCCCGATACACATTCACCGACGAATTTTTGCCCAACAACTGCAATTGTTTCATCGGACCTTTGAAAAATTTCAAAGCCTGATAGAATTTTTCTTCCGAAATTTTCAGTTGCTGGCACACTTTCAACGCTCCAGCAATATTTTTCATATTATGCTCGCCAAAAATGTAAATCGGCAATCGACCACCAGAAATTTTCAAAAACGTGTGGTTGTTGAACAATTCATAGGGATGGGTTTTATAGGGGATCAATTTTATATTTGCTTCGGTGTGCGAAATCACCTCACGAACAAGTTCATCGTCCTCGCAATAAATCAACCGACCATTTTCATTGAGTGACCCAACGTAACGTTTGAACTGCTCCACATACGCATCCAATGTAGGAAACGCCTGCACATCTTCCCACGCAATGCCGCTCAGCAAAGCGACACACGGCTTGTAATGCTCAAATTTCGAGCGCTCATCTATCGGCGAGGAAATATGCTCATCGCCTTCCACTATCAGCAATTTGCTTGATTTTGAAAGTCGTATGGTGCTTTCCTGGTCGTTCACAGCCGAGCACAACAAATAATCGTAGTCGTACTCATAATATGAAAGCACATGCATCACAATCGACACAATCATATTTTTGCCATAGCTTCCCGCTATCACAACCCGCTGTTTGTCTTTTGAAAATTCATAGATAAACTCGGAATATGTATAAATTGGAATGCCAAGTTGCTGGGCTTTAACAAGTTCTGGATTATCGGGTTGGATTTTTCCACCAACAATCACAATATCAATGTCACGGGTAACACGTTCCTCGAACCATCCCAACTCCTTGGGCAACAGATTATGTTCCTTTAATTCCGAATACGAGGGATCAAAAATCTCATCGTCACTTCCGGTAACCACAAACCCATCATTCTTCAGCGTTATCGCCATATTGTGCAGGGTTGCCCCACCTATTGCCAACAAATGAATTCTATTCATACCCATTTTCTTTCGGGCAAAAGTAGTAAAAGAAATAAGATTTCATACATTTGCACGAATTTTAATAGAATATGCCAGTAAATATACCCGACAAATTACCAGCGGCCGACATTCTTCGTAACGAAAATGTGTTTGTTATGACGAACAGCCGGGCTATTACCCAAGATATCCGTCCTATCCGAATTGGGATTCTTAACCTTATGCCAATAAAGGAAAAGACTGAAACTCAATTAATTAGAATGCTTTCTAACACACCATTGCAAGTTGAAGTGATTTTGCTCTATACCAAAACACACGTCCCTTCGCATACTTCGGCGGAATATCTGCAAACGTTCTACCAATCGTTTGACACAGTCGGAAAATTGGACGGACTTATCATCACTGGCTCGCCAATTGACCATTTAAAATATGAAGACGTGGATTTTTGGCCAGAGTTGACGAAAATCTACGAATGGACGCAAACCCACGTCACATCAACGTTCCACATCTGCTGGGGCGCATTTGCTGGCGTATATTATTATTATGGTATCAACAAGCATTGGCGCGACGACAAGATTTTTGGGGTATTCAAGCACCATGTGCTTATGCCCAAAGAACCGATTGTACGTGGCTACGATGACGAATTCTATGTTCCACATTCAAGAAATTCCTACTTAAAACCAGAAGAAGTTTTGGCGCACAAAGACGAAGTTGACGTGATTTGCGAGGGAATGAACATCGGACCGTACCTAATGATGTCGAAAGACCGCAAAAATATATTTGTATTTGGGCACTCGGAATACGATGCGTTCACACTGAGCGATGAATATTTCCGCGACAAAGCGAAAGGTATGGATGTGAATTTACCCGAAAATTATTTTCCACAGGATAATCCGTCACTCACACCGCCAAATACGTGGCGTTCGCATGGTAACTTATTGTTCAGCAATTGGTTGAACTACTACGTTTATCAGGAAACGCCTTATAAATTGGATTAACCAGCGCTTTTTACAGCAAACCTTTGGTTGACGGCAACAATTGATTGTTCAAGCTCCGAGAAACAGCCATTTTTATTGACTTTGCCCACGCTTTGAAAATTGCTTCGATTTTGTGATGTTCATTGTCGCCTTCTACAGAGATGTTCAAATTGCATTTCGCCGCATCGCTGAACGATTTGAAGAAATGATACAACATTTCGGTTGGCAACTCGCCCACTTTTTCGCGTTTGAACTCCACATTCCAAATCAACCACGGGCGACCAGAAAAATCTATGGCAACCTGCGCAAGCGAATCGTCCATCGGCAACAAAAATCCGTAGCGTTCTATCCGTTCTTTTTTGCCCAAGGCCTGCAAAAACGCCTCTCCGAGCGCAATGCCCGTATCTTCAATTGTATGGTGTTCGTCAACATGTAAATCGCCTTTCACATTAATTTTCAAATCACAATTGGAATGACGTGCCAACTGCTCCAACATGTGGTCGAAAAATCCTATCCCCGTTGAAATTTCCGATTTTCCGCGACCATCAAGCAACAATTCTATATCTATTTTTGTTTCGTTGGTATTTCGAACCACATGAGCATAGCGCAACGGAAACGTAAGTCGTTGTGCTATTTCAGTCCACGAATCGGCAACCAATTCGCACGAATCAGGGAGCGTGCGTTCATCCAAATGGTTTCCTTTGATTATAAGCGACTTACATCCAAGATTCACCGCTAACTGGGCATCGGTATTTCTATCACCTATTACGTATGAATGAGCTAAATCGTATTCTCCGGTCATATACTTTACAAGCAACGCTGTGCCAGGTTTCCGTGTCGGTTTGTGCTCGTATTCAAATGTTTCGTCAATTATCATATCGGCAAATTCAACGCCTTCAGACTTTAAGATATCGAGCATAAGATTATGAACAGGCCAAAACGTGTCTTCGGGAAACGAATCAGTGCCCAAACCATCTTGATTTGTCACCATAACAAGTTCGTAATCAGTATATTCCCGTATTTTTTTCAATGAAGAAATTGCGTTTGGTAAAAACGAAAACTTTGCAAACGAATCAATTTGTTCGTCTTCTATCGGTTCCTGCAAAATGGTTCCGTCCCTGTCTATAAAAAGTGCTTTTTTCATACCTATTCTATTTGAAAACAAAGATATAGTTTTTTCCGTGAAAAAAAGAAAACCCTGTACATCATACGACATACAGGGTTTGTTTTTATGCTCAACAAATTGAATTATTTCAATTTAGCATATTTGTATTGAGCAGTTGCTCCAAGTTCTTCCTCGATACGGATAAGTTGGTTGTATTTAGCCATACGGTCTGTACGAGACATAGAACCAGTCTTGATTTGTCCACTGTTAGTTGCTACTGCAATGTCAGCGATTGTAGTATCTTCAGTTTCACCTGAACGGTGTGAAGTTACAGTAGTGTATCCGTGACGGTGAGCCAATTCGATAGCTTCCAATGTTTCAGTCAAAGAACCGATTTGGTTAACCTTGATAAGGATAGAGTTTCCTGCACCCATTTGGATACCTTTCGTCAAGAATTTAGTGTTAGTTACAAACAAGTCGTCGCCAACGAGTTGAACTTTCTTGCCAAGTTTTTCTGTCAATTTAACCCAGCCTTCCCAGTCGTTTTCGTCCAAACCGTCTTCGATTGAGTAGATAGGATATTTGTTGCAAAGTTCTTCCAAGAATGCGATTTGACCTTCAGAGTCGAATTCTTTTCCGTTAGGATCTTTTGGAGCGCCGTTGTTCAACTGTTTGTAGTTGTAGTAGTATTTACCGTCAGCTTTCTTCGTTCCGAATTCAGAAGCAGCGCAGTCCATAGCGATTTGTACATCGTCACCTGGTTTGTAACCAGCAGCCTTGATAGCTTCGATAATGCAGTTCAAAGCATCTTCGATACCGTCCAATTTTGGAGCGAAACCACCTTCGTCACCCACAGCTGTGCTCAAGCCACGTTTTTTAAGGATTTTAGCCAAGTTGTGGAATACTTCAGCACCCATTTGAATTGATTCTCTGATAGATTTTGCGCCAACAGGACCAATCATAAATTCTTGGAATGCGATAGGAGCATCAGAGTGAGCGCCACCGTTGATGATGTTCATCATTGGCAATGGCATTACATACGAGTTGCAACCGCCGATGTAACGGTACAAAGGAATGTTCAACGCATTAGCAGCAGCTTTAGCGGCAGCCAAAGAAACACCCAAAATAGCGTTAGCACCAAGTTTGCTCTTTGTTGGAGTTCCATCAAGAGCCAACATCTTATAGTCAAGAGCACGTTGATCGAATACACAGTCGCCAACCAAAGCTGGAGCGATGATAGTGTTTACATTTTCAACAGCTTTTAACACACCTTTACCCAAATAACGGTTTTTGTTATCCTTGTCTCTCAATTCAAGGGCTTCGTTTTCACCAGTTGATGCTCCAGAAGGAACAGCAGCTCTACCCATTACACCATTTTCCAACTTCACGTCAACTTCGACAGTTGGATTTCCTCTTGAATCGAGGATTTCTCTTGCATGAATTTCTGTTATTTTCATAAAATTACTATTTTGTTATTTGTTTATTCTTAATTCCACAAAATTATAAAAATTTGCAATACATAGACAGAGAAATGTGAAATTTTTAAAAGCAACTTTGAATACATCTTACAGAGTAAAGATTTTTATACGCATGCAGTGTATTGTTACTAAAAAAACGTACTTTTGCACCCGTTAAATTATATATGTATGAACGCACAAGAATTACGTCAATCGTTTCTCGATTTTTTTGCTTCAAAAGAACACACTATTGTTCCGTCTGCACCGATGGTGGTGAAAGGTGACCCTACATTGATGTTCACCAACGCAGGTATGAACCAGTTCAAGGATATTTTCCTCGGAATTTCTCCGATTACTCGTCCTCGTGTGGCCGATTCGCAGAAGTGTCTGCGTGTTTCGGGAAAACACAACGATTTGGAGGAAGTTGGTCACGACACCTACCACCATACCATGTTCGAAATGCTTGGAAACTGGTCGTTCGGCGACTATTTCAAGAAAGAAGCAATTTCATGGGCGTGGGAATATTTGACCGAAGTGTTGAAAATCGACAAAAATTGTCTGTATGCCACTGTTTTCGAAGGCGACAAAACCGACGGAACGGAGTTTGACCAAGAAGCGTTCGACATTTGGAAACAATATCTTCCCGAAGAACGAATTTTGAAAGGCAACAAGCACGACAATTTCTGGGAAATGGGCGAAGTTGGTCCTTGTGGCCCTTGCTCCGAAATCCACGTTGATATTCGTTCTGCCGAAGAAAAGGCAAAGAAACCCGGATACGAATTGGTGAACCACGACCATCCACAAGTGATTGAGATTTGGAACCTTGTGTTCATGCAATATAACCGTAAGGCAAACGGCGAATTGGAACTTTTGCCAAAAAAACACATCGACACAGGTATGGGTTTCGAACGTCTTGCAATGGTTACGCAAGGTAAACAGTCAAACTACGACACTGATGTGTTCCAACCGCTGATTGCGGAAATTGGCGCAATTTCAAATACAAAATATGGCGACGACGCGAAACAAGACGTTGCAATGCGCGTGATAGCCGACCACATTCGTACAATTTCGTTTGCAATTGCCGATGGTCAGTTGCCGTCGAACATCAAGGCAGGTTACGTGATTCGTCGTATTCTTCGCCGTGCTGTGCGCTACGGATACACGTTCTTGAACCTTCACGAACCGTTTATGTACCGCTTGCTTCCTTGTTTGATTCAAACTATGGGCAAGGCATATCCAGAACTTGTGGCTCAGGAAAAATTGATTACGAAGGTGATTTTCGAAGAAGAAAAATCATTCTTGAAAACATTGGAAACTGGTATCAATTTATTGAATTCGAAGATTGAAAAAGTGAAACAAGCCGGTCAGAAAACGATTTCGGGTGTCGATGCGTTCACGTTGTACGACACATACGGCTTCCCGCTTGACTTGACGACATTGATTGCCCGCGAGCAAAATCTCGAAGTTGACATTGACGAGTTCCAGAAAGAACTTGAAAAACAGAAAGAACGTGCCCGTCAAGCAACAAACATTTCGACTGGCGACTGGATTGTGCTTTCTAACGAACAAGGAAACGCATTCGTTGGCTACGATACCAAAGAATGTATGGTTTCGATAGTGAAATATCGTCAGGTAACGGCAAAAGGAAAGACGCTGTACCAATTGGTGTTCGACAAGACTCCGTTCTATGGCGAAATGGGTGGTCAGGTCGGCGATAAAGGATATATTGAGGCAAATGGCGTAAAAACTACCATAGTTGACACCGTTCGCGAAAACGGTCTGATTGTTCATTTGTGCGAAAAACTTCCCGAAACGCTTGATACGGAGTTCAATGCTGTGGTAAATACCAAATCACGCGAATTGACGGAATGTAACCACTCGGCAACGCACTTGTTGCAATATGCTCTCCAACAGGTACTTGGCTCACACGTTGAACAAAAAGGTTCGTTGGTTACGCCAGAACATTTGCGTTTCGACTTCTCGCATTTCCAAAAAATGACAGATGAAGAAATTCGTAAGACGGAACAGATTGTGAATCAATTGATTCGTTCTGATTACGCATTGCAGGAATATCGCGATATGCCAATCAACGAGGCAAAGGCGATGGGTGCCAAAGCATTGTTTGGCGAAAAATATGGCGACAAGGTTCGTGTGATTAAATTTGGCGATTCAATGGAATTGTGTGGTGGTACGCACATTTCGTCAACGGGAAAAATCGGTTTCTTCAAAATCGTTTCCGAAAGTGCCATTGCAGCTGGAATCCGCCGTATTGAGGCTGTGACATCCGACAATGCTGAAAAATTCATTTTCGAACAAGTTGACACAATCGCAACCATAAAAGAATTACTGAAAAATCCAGTAAATCTCACAAAACAGGTAGAGCAACTTGTTGCCGAAAACGCAAAATTGCAAAAACAACTTGAAGCATTTGAAAAGCAACAGACTCAACAAGTTGCAAAAGAATTGCTGAAAGAAACCGAGACGAAAAACAATATTTCGCTTATTGTAAAAGAAATCTCCGCATCGAATGCCAATGCGTTGAAAGACATCGTGTTTAGTGTTAAAAACAGTCTTTCTTCATTCATTGTTGTTTTGGCTGCAAATGTTGACGGCAAAGCAAATGTATGCGTGGCTGTTTCGCAAGATGTGATTGACGATTACAAGCTCACCGCACAGGAATTGATAAAACTGATGGCAAAAGAAATCGCCGGCGGTGGCGGTGGGCAGCCGTTCTTTGCAACGGCGGGAGGAAAGAATCCGCAAGGAATTTCTACCGCTTTACAATTGGTAAAAAATAAGATTTCAGAATTATGTCTAGTCCTAAATAAGCGTTACAGTTTTATTAGACAAAAATAGTTATTTTTTTAATCACCGTTGTTTAATTACAGCGGTGATTTGTTTTTTATAATTTTTAATTGTTATCGCT